>ERZ781399.2209-NODE-2209-length-16125-cov-3.827318_pt1 | contig 16125 bp, 14 predicted proteins | sample MGYA00511014_ERZ781399 | MGnify/ENA primary metagenome ERZ781399 (study PRJEB29847, sample SAMN06458254) | wastewater metagenome | isolation source: Wastewater bioreactor | place: South Africa: Cape Town | study: EMG produced TPA metagenomics assembly of the...
GGGTAAGTTGACTTAAGGCAAGAAAAAATAAGATATTGCCAATCGAACACTTGAACAGTGTGAATATGTTGATAATTTTATCATCATCATTTGTCTCGAACGTTTTGTTTGCCGACAAGATGAATGTTCAAATATAAACAGATTGAAACAGAAAGGAAGCAAACAATTTAATCGAAAAAATGGATAAACGATGATGATGATGATGATGATCCAACATACTCAAGCGAGAGAAGAATTAGCAATAGAAAATAATCATCTGCCGGAGATGAGTAGAATATACACGAGAGACAGAATGAAGAAAAAAATTGACAAATAAAAGTGTTTATTTTATATTTTCCTATATAGACAAGACAAGTATCTATTGTTTCCACTTCAAATCCATTTATCATCATTTTGAACTAATGAGAATGATTTTGTTCGATTCTCGAATAGATTGTGTATCTAAATAAAGATGGTCGACTGGAGTTTTTTTTCCCTTCATTGGCTATTGTTCCAGCTGGACATTGGTCGCGTGCCTCCGCCCATTTATCATTCTCAGTATCCAACAATCATTAGAAATCAATCGATTAAATAGATTCGCTTGTCTTTGTACATATTTTTGATCTTTTACTAGAATGACACTAACCGATAGAAGTAAATCATCACGTATCTCATTTACTTTCTTTCTTTCTCTTTTTTTATTCGTTTCCATAAAAATCAATAGACAAAAGAGAGTCGATGCCGCCGCTTTTTCAATTAGTCCGTTGTCTTGTTTCACACGTATTGATTCGTTAGTTATTATGACATCATTTTGACTTGTCTCTCTCTCTCTCTTAACTAATCGATGAGTGGTATACCGCTAGTTTGTTTGATATGATGTATGTTTTCATTTCTCAAAATATCGAAATGATACGATACGGGCAAAAAATCAAGTTGTCTATCCAATAACTTAAAAGAGTGTAAAGTGGCCCATCGTCTTCAATGATACTGACCGGTATCGAAAATAGGAAGAAAACAAAATACAAAAGATATGTTTTTAATAAGGATTATTTGACGATATTGCCTAAGGCTTGTTTATTCTCACCGTTGAATAGAAAAGAACAATGATATTGAATAAGATGAAAATGAATTTAATCATTCTAATCTATTTTCGTAGGACAAACTATTGTTGGCCATTCGTTATCATGGCATGATGCATCACTTCATCATTTGGTTCATCATTCAGCGATTATTGCACCTGGTTGTAATATCTATCATTCGGATATTGTCGTTGTAACTGCTAGTGTTTGGATACCTGAAATACTTTCATCAGCCAATGGACATCATATTTCAACATCACCATCGTGTTCAACAATTGGAATGAATAATCATCGTCTATCTGCGACGGTCAATCATAGCGATGATAGTAATCATGATGATGATCGCAATCAAAGTCCAACGGGTTTAAATTCGAATCATTTACAAGCAATGCCATCACAATGGGATATGTCAATCAATGGAAACGATTATTTGCCTGTTTATAATAATAATAATCATCATCATCAAGCACAACAGCAGCAGCTTCAACAACAACAAGCACGGACAGGCATGTATGACGATGATCATATATGGTATGAACGATTGAGATCGATGGCAACATCAATTGGTACTGAACAACAATCATCTTCCGATTCATCATCGAATGACATTCAACAACATCATCAATTATTCGATGTTTATAGTCAACATCTTCCACCACCGATGATGACTACAGTTAGCCTAGATCCACATATCAATTACTATTCAACAAATCATGCATTCGATCATTATCACCATCATCATCATCATCATGTACCCGAATATCAGACAATGTTTTCCTTTTGATTGTTTTCTGTTTTGTTCTTCTTCTTCTATTTAAAAGACCTCAAAAGAAAATTGTTAACTTGTAAAAGAGCAATAAGTGTGCAATTTTTAGTTTAAATAAAGTATTAAAATAATCATGTATATTAGTCGAATTTGAAGCTTATTTGATCTTGAACAAAATGGATCAATATGAGTAGATATCAAAGGCGGAATCGAAGAACATAACAACAAGAAAGAAACGATTAGTAGCTGTATACATCGATATATTGTTTAGTAACCACGCCTTCGGCTCTTTTTCTTGTCTCGAATTCATCTTATAATTGTATGGTTCGTGTCTTACAGTAATCGATATATACTTAGAAAAGAAGAATATCAATGATGAAAGGAGAGTAGACATAGACACGTGTTTGTTTGATTTGATTTTTCTTCTTCTTCTTCTTCTTTTTTTTCGAAACTACCAGCTTATTCTTATCAACGAATCAAATCAAGTATAGTTATCAAGACACTTCATTCACCATATCTATTCGAAATTGTGAGAAAAATCACAGGTTTATTCAAAACTAAAGACTAAAAATACAAATCTAGTGCTGGCTAAAGAAGAAGAAGAAGAAGAAGAAAAAAAACTGAAAAATCATGTTTGTCAAGGTTAGATTGATAATAGAACGATGGCTTCATCTTTGAATTTATATGAATTTCTTTGAACCTAAGAGATTAATCTGTTATGAAAAGAATTTATAAAAATAATAATATTTTCTGATGAGAAAAAAAAATGACGAATAGCACTTTTTTTTTCTTAACGAAAACATCAAAGGTGAAATATTTCGAAGACTGTCAATTCAAAGCAAACAGCCATCGCTTCAAGGCAATGAACGATGATAACGAAAAGATTAAATGACTGGCATTTATTTGCAGGATAAACTTATTGACATACGACGGAAATCAGAACAATATTTTCTCTTCATTTGTCTTTCCTTTTTCGATCGCGATTTGTTTACTCAAATCATATTAAATCGACTGTTAATATGTACTCGTTTTCGTAATATTTATGTCTTGAAATGCGTATTACGTCAATAACATTTCCGTTTGCAAATGAAATTTTGCATCGATTTCGTTTAAGCCAATCATTTATCAGATTTAACTATTCTGTTTTATCTCGATTTTCTGTTCATACAAATTAATAATGCATAGAAAACATTGCTTTCGATTTAATACTTTCATTGAATATTCTTTTGATGAGTGAAATCTTTCGATATTTGCTGATAGGAAAGCAAAATGTATTTATACGTGCACATTGGATACGTAACAGTAAAAATCGAAGTGTTTCTTTTTTTTTTCTCTTCTTTTTGCATAACTGTAACGTTCTTTTTCTTTTATCATTTTCGTCTGTTCTGTCAAGGTTTTGCATTCGAAAGTATTCTCTCTCTCTCTTTCTTTTTTTTGTTGCATATGCGTATTTGTGTACGTAGACTTCGAACAAATAATGAGATTAGCATTGTACATCGTCATTTTACTTCAAATAAAATTATGTTTTGGAATAAAATGTTACTCATGTGTTGGCACGATTGATCGAACGAAAACAACAGTCGATCCATGTGAAAGTCCGGCTGAATATCTCGACAATGATAAAGTCAAAGAAATAACGTGTAAAAACGATAAACTCTGTTGGCGAGCAACCGCAGGTAAAAAACTAACACGTGGTTGTGGAGGTAAACGATGTACGTTCATTCCTGACGTTGATATGGGTTCATTATTTAGTCAAACGTGTTGTTCAAATGATTTATGCAATCGAACATCGACGAAAAATCTCTCGAAATGGACAATTATTTCACTTATACTTTCTATTTTCGTTGTCAAATAAATGTCTAATGATTTTCTTTTAGACAAGAGAAAAAAATTTTAAAAAAACTCATGTTCATTGTCTTTCACAACAAGTCGTTTTTCTTCTTTTTCTCTCTTTGCTTTCTCATTTTCTTTTTATTTCTTTAAATGCATTACTCCAATGCTCTGTAGGTGCTTGAAAGACATTTTTATTTTAAAAAAAAATCACTTTTCTTTTCATCCATCAACAATCGCACAGCCAATGTTCCTCTTGTGCCGTTAAGATTTGTCAAAATGTTTCTCTATTTCTCAGCACCATGCATACATTCATAAATCGAACGTTTACAATTGGCAAGACAGAGGAAAAAAGACAGCGTCATTGAAAGAATATTCGATTGACGAGAATATAAACAATTTTGTTAAGAAAAAAGAAAATACTTCAACACAGGTTGGTGACTATGCACACACACACACGATTAGTTAGTAACGAATATCTCTAGATTTTGTTTTTCTAACTAAAAGTTTAACGTCAATTTAATAAGTCAGTGTTTATTTTTACTTAAAATATAATAGAGAAGAAGAAAAAAAAAGTCGAATTGTTGGGTGGATAATATTTCTTTGTAAGATTTTTTTAAAGTAAAGACAAGACGCTATTAGCTGATTGTGAATCATGAATCAAATAAAACCACCTTGTACGGACTTATCTAACGGTAAGGAAGATACGTCATTAGTTTTTCATAATTAACATACTGAGAAAATTAATTTTCAGCAAATAAATTATAAAATATTATTTAGATTTTACTCATTCAACCACGATGACACTTGATTCATTGAGTGAATCGAGTCTAGTTCGATTAGAACATTATTTAAATTCGAATCCTTATCGGGAATATTCAATGAACAAACCCTATTTTCCTAAAACATCTCAAATAGCTCCACAATCGAGCCGTTGCCTTCCTCAACAACAATCATCGATACTGGCATTTCATGAATTAATTGACAATCAAAAAACAACGGCTACACTCGATCGTCTCGCTTATAAGCTTCGAATGAAATCCGATTTGAACATTGATACATTACGTGACACACAGATGCGTCGTCGATATCGTCATCAACCACATCATCATCATCATCAACAACAACAACAACAGCAACAGAATATTCATTCCAATATAAGTGATTCGCTTAGTTCGATACCTCCGTCTGTATCAACAAAGACTTATACTCGACAGCCAACATCAATAACCATGTCAACGAATACAATGAAAACTCTAATGAATGATGATTTATCCGGTATTGAAGGAAATGCTGTTCGTGTTGGCACATTGAATGATTTGATTAAACAATTTCGTCGTGCAGAATTTCGTCTCGTACGTCGACCAGCTGATTATTTAGACAGTGCATCAACTTATATGTCAAGTAATATATCAACAAATGATCGAGCACCAGCAATCAAATCTCACCATCATCCTCAAGAACGGCCACTTCGACAGCCTCAAGCTTTGACTGAATATCGTTTTAATGCGCCAACATTTCCAACAACACCAAGTCGAACAACCCGAGATCCAACTGTTCATCAAGGACTTATTTATCAATATCGAACACGTGAACGTGTCTATCCAACGGATCTACCACTTCTAAATCAACATTTAATGAATACACCTGAACAACCTCGACAACGATTGAATTCGTTAGTTATTCAAGAACGTCAACCGACCTCGATGAGTTCTCATGAAAAACGTGTACAAGAATTACGTGAAAAAAGTCTCATGCGTACTGAAAAACAATTATGTGTTTGTAATAAATTAACGATTATGGATCCATTTAGTTCGAATTCTGAACAATTCGATTCGAATGTACCATCATTTCAATCGTTACAACAATTCAATCAACAACCAACATCAGCGAATTATATCTTTCCACCGGTTCGACCATTTGGTTTTCTAACAAAGAAAACAAATGAAGATACACAATCAGCACAATTAAATCAAACATTACCACCGAAACCAACGAAAAAGAAACGTCGAACGAAGAAAAAATCGTACAAAAACTCGCTCGATTCTCTCGATAAACTCGATCAGATCGACATCAATGACGAAGAAGAAACATCACAAATATTCAACGACACAATCAAATCTATGGTTAGTCTAACTGATTTCGAAGATACGAATGCGTCAAGTAAAACAATTAATATTAATTTAAATCTAACAACGAATGACATCGACAATGTTGATAGTTACGAACAATCACAAACATTCCATTGATTTTTCTGACAAAGTAATGTTCGTTTTCATGAATACTACGATTGTATTTATTTTCTATTTCACATAAAATTTGTCATAAATTATTAATTGTTCACATTTAGACAAAAAAAAACAACAAAGACCAATAAATATTTCTATGTATATGTATGTTTATATGTTATAACAACAGTCAATTAAAGAGATTAATGGAGACGAATAATGTCGATAGAAGAAGAAGAAGAAAAAAAAATAATGAAAGACGAAACCAAAAAAAAAAACCAACTGAAATATAATATTTAAGATGATTAATACGAGGATATTTATCTGTCAATCGATGTTAATCGAGATGCTTCTTGATCAGATCTAAAAAGGAAAAATAACTGATGCGTTAAAAGCAAGTTTTTAATAAAATCAGTTCTCACCCGTAAACAACATCTTCATCCGAATCATTGATCATTGAAAATGTTGGATTGTCTCGAAATAATGAGTCGATAGCGGCATTTTTTGCTGGCGAATAAACATACGCCATTGTACAAAGATAGATATTAATTAAACTATAGAACGAGAGAAATTCGACCGAACTCTTATAACGAGATGCTAATTCCGGTACGAAATTTTCTTCGATTATACCCGAACCAAATCGAAGAATTGTTATTATTATTGAAATTGACACAACACAAAGCATGAGAAGTGTTGTAAATTTCAAACGAACATCTAAATATACGTCAATGTTCGATTTTCAAACGGCAAACATTCAATATTTACCAAAATACGGCATATTACGAACTTCACCAAATGCTCGAACAATGAGAAATAATAAGTAAAGTATGTAGAGTATCCCAACAATATAGAAAACAATTCGAATTGTCTATATCAATCACACAAAAAAAATTAAATTTTTATTATGAAAAAAAAAATAATAAAGAGATGCTTACAGTGAATTGACGAATATCAATTGTCATGTTATACATTGGATCACGAAATTCTTGTGCAATACGTGCGGATGAGAGTACAATAAAAAATACCCAGAGAATACTAACGAGAATAATCTTCGGTAGATAAAATGGAATGAATCGACGAACATTCTGTTAACAAACACGTATTTTGATAAATAAAAAAAAGAATACGTTTTGTTCAACAAACTTGACGAATTCCATGGTAAACACTTAACCAGAAAAGTAATAATGTACAGAAGAACGTTACTTGCAAAATTCCGTCGAGTATCGATGGAAATGAACTGTTCGACAAGAATGTCAATGGATAAAATGGATCTAAACAAAAATATAACGATAAGAAAACAAAAAAAGAATGTTATTACCGTTGTAAAAAACAAGAAAAGCAAGAAGAAATACCATCCATCGTTGTTCTAATGACCAGTCCAAAATAGAAAAACGTCGCATTGATTTTGTAAAAAGACACTGAAAAAGACAAGTAGATTTCATTGAGTTCTATTTGAAAGTCATCTTACTGTTGTGACAATGGCAGAAATAAGGAAGAAAAAACGAAATGCAAGCTCAAATTGAGTGTATCGCGGATTGAATGTATTCAACTGAATTGAGAATAAAACAAAACCAATCACATAAAATAAAAGAATGTTTTCTTACAAAAAATTGAATATTTAAAATATTTTTTTGTTGTTGTTCGTTGAATTCGTTAAATTTTATTTGAAATGTGTAAGAATTTTCATGAAGAAAATTCGAATGAAATAAAATCAATTGATTGCAAACCTAAATAAATAGGACAAGGTTATTCAATGACGATGACACGCACTTAACAGTAACGTTTTCTTCTAAATTTACTTTATGACCTTATGTTCATTTCTAATATCCTTATTATACAAATTAATCAAGGTAGAGATAAACGTCCTACGAAACTTATCTATTAATCAACCTTCGATTTAATCAAATATTTATTACGCAACGAGACCGATACAACTGACAATCATTAAATGTATTTCAATGATAAGTCGCAAATCAATGTAGTCAATGGCAAGCGAAGGGATTCTAGAGGATACGCGAATATTTCTATTTTATTGATATGGATAGGAAAAGTAAATGAGATGTGATCGTATGCGAATATGTGAAGATGTATATCTTTGAATGTTTTCAAGTATATAGATAAACTAATGAAATAGAAATAAAAGTGAAAGGAATATGAATGAGTAAAAAATTGCAAAAAGTATAAAATGTGAAAAAAATGAAAAATTTGGGGCTAAAAAAGAAAAATGGAATTGAGTGGCGTTTGTAACAGTCACTCATTCATAGGAAATGTTAATAGAGAATGATGAATATAAATCGTAGATTATATTCAATTGTTCTGTTTTCATTCGACCAGCTCATGAAACGATAAAATAGGGTTTACTAATACGGTCGAGAATATGGGCCAGTGTGAAGAGCACGATTGATAGCACCTCCTACACCAGCAACACCTGGTGGTGGAACACCAGTTGGTCCAAGGTAAGGTCCATAACCAACACCGGCTCCTGGAAATATGTCGCTTGTGAAAGCACCACCTAGTGTTGTTGTTACACCAAAACCGATGGGAATACCCATGATTGGACCGCCACCGATACCTCCTCCGAAGCCTCCTCCAAAGCCACCAATTCCTCCGCCAATGCCAGCGCATGGATTTCCACCACCAAATCCTCCTCCTAAACCACCAAGACCTCCTCCTAAACCACCAAGACCTCCTCCGAAGCCACCAATTCCTCCGCCAATGCCAGCGCATGGATTTGAACCACCAAATCCTCCTCCTAAACCACCAAGACCTCCTCCAAGACCACCAAAGCTACCACTATAAATAAAATATTTAAAGAAGTCTGATGAATACAACATGTATATAATTATTTACCCATATGAAGCAAGACCACCTCCAAGTCCGCCAAGACCACCGCCGAAACCTCCTAGTGAACCACCATATGATCCGAGACTATAGAATAGATAAAATATTTTGCATAGACAAATGTATTGAAACTGAAATAGAATATTCAACATACCCTCCGCCGAATGATGCACATGGATTTGGTGGAGGAGCCGGTTGCGGGCATGGTACTGGAACTGGTACTGGCACTGGGCATGGTTGTGGTACTGGTACAGGTACACATTGTGTTGGACCAGGCACTTGCACTGGTACTGGACATGGTTGTGGTACTGGCACAGGGCATGGTTGTGGCACTGGTACGGGTACGCATTGTGTTGGACCAGGAACAGGCACTGGCACTGGTACTGGACATGGTTGTGGTACAGGTACAGGGCATGGTTGAGGAACAGGTACAGGAACGCAAATAGAAAAAGAAAAGAAAAAATATATAGTTTCTATCTAATGAAAGAAAAGCACTACATACACTGGTTGGCAAACAATACGTTCAACAGGTACAGGTACTGGTACGGGACATGGTTGTGGAACAGGTACAGGTACACACTAAAGGAATTTAAAAAGAAAACATTATATTTTGTCTCAATTAAATGAATATTATTTCTCACTTGTATTTGAGGATTTGGAACTGGTACAGGTACAGGAACTGGACATGGTTGTCTATTAAATTGAAAAGCAAAGATTGGTATAGAATTATGTTTCAAAGTTGAAAGAAGAGTTTGTAAATACTTACGGTACAGGTACACATTCACGAATTACAACTGGTACTGGTACCGGTTGTGGTTGTGGTACTGGTACAGGAACAGGACATGGTTGTGGTTGTGGTACGGGTACAGGTACAGGTACTGGACATGGTACTTGTTGAATAATAGGTTGTGGTGGTGGAGGTGGTGGGAGACATATCGGAGGTGGTGGAAGACATGGATTACCGCCGCCGAAACCACCAAAACCTCCGCCAAATGAACCGCCACCAAGTGAGAGACCTCCACCAAATGAACCACCGCCAAAACCACCAAGACCTCCTCCAAACGAACCACCACCAAAGCCACCGCCAAGACCACCTCCAAATGAACCACCACCAAAGCCACCACCAAGACCTCCTAATGAACCACCGCCAAGACCGCCTCCAAATGAACCACCGCCAAAGCCGCCACCGAGACCGCCACCATAACCACCTAATCCACCTCCGAAGTTACCGCCACAAGACATTGCACCGCCGCTAAAACTACCAGCAAACGGATTAACTGGAGCTCCATAACTAGCTAAAGCTGGTGCGCCGAAGGAAGCACCTCCTCCGAAACTGGCGCCTCCACCAAAACCACTACTGGGAAAACCTCCTACTCCACCTAGTGCTGACCCTCCGAAATTTGCTCCCGCTCCTAAACCTGCTAATTCTAAGCCTGATGCTCCGCCGAAACCTTGAAATCCGGAAAAGCCGGCCGCACCCTGAGGAGCAGCGCCGTAGCTAGAAAGAAATGGTTGAGGTGGAAGGGATAGTGGAGGAGCAGCAGGAGCTGCACCACCGATTTCAAAGCAAAAACCACCTGATTGAGGTGCTGCAAATGACGGTTGTGGTGCTGCAAATGATGGTTGTGGTGCTGCAAATGATGGCAGCGGTGCTGCAAATGCAGGTTGAGGTGCTGCAAATGCTGGTTGAGGTGGTGGTGCATATACTGGTTGTGGTGGTGGTGCATATGCTGGTTGAGGAGCTGCTGATGGATAAGCAGGTGGATATGCTGGTTGAGGTGGATACATGCCAGTGCTAGCCACACCTTGAGGTTGTGGTGCACTATAACCGTATTGAGCACCGGGTGCTGAGTGTTGTGCTCCTTGATATCTTTCATAGCCACTTTGTCCGTAACCTTGTTGACCGTAAGCTGGTTGAGGTTGTGCATATCCTTGGCTTGAAACACTGCTGCTCGAGTGATAATAGTTACCACCGCCGCTATAGCCTTGTGCAGGTTGTCCGTAACCTGCTCCGTATGCACCACCGCCGCCGCCAGATATGTTTACACCACTTGAACTGCCATATTGTTGAAGTGGTTCTTGGTGTTGGCAACCTTGACTACGAGGTGGTACACGAATTACTTTGCGTACTACTTGAGGTGGTCCTTGAGGTTCAACAACAGTACGTTCTTGTATACGTGGTGGTGGTGTTGTTGGTTCTTCGATAATTTCTTCGACAATTTCATTGGCTTGACGACGAATATAAACACGTTCGAGAATATCTGGTTCTGGTGTTGGTAGTCGATGTCGAACTTGTCGTACAGAACTCGGTTGATCAGGTAAACGGATTTGTTCGTGTCGAACACGTCCTTGACGACGTTGATTATATAAATCACCTGATTGACTGTAACCACCACTGCCTCCTGCTGCTTGTCCATCTTGATAATAGCAGAATGCGTTCGACGGTATTCCTGCAGGTCCGGCGTAGTGTTGTTGTTGTTGTTGTTGTTGTTGTTGGTGTTGAAAATAGGAAGCTTGTTGACCACCACCTATTGCTCCATTTTGTCTCTGAGCTTGAGGATTTGTTTGATATCGTCTGTAATCATACGAGCTTGACGAACTGGTTGTTGAACCTGATTCCGAACCTCTGTCTTGATGTTTACGGCCTTTTGACGATGTGTATGTTGCTGATTGCGTTGCTTGTTGATTATGAGGGCCCATTCCTGTGTGGGTTTACTCAAACTAGTACTTGTGCTTTATGAATACAAAAAAGGTGGAGGGAAATAGATCGGGTATTTGATTGCGAATGCGATGTGTGTTCGGTGACTACGTATATGCAGTTATGAACGACAATACGATTTGATTTCTCTTGATTATGAACAATACTTAAACTGTCTAATCGTTCGTTACGGTTTAAAACGCTTTCTCTTCTCTTCTCTCTTGCTCTCTCATTTCATTTATATCTTTCTCTCTCTCTCTCTGTTTTATCTTTTACCTTCGTATTTTTTGTTTGCAAGTAAAAAAAGAAACTATCTCAACGATCATCTCGTTTAAATGATATAATCGGTTTAAAAATACACTGAACCACTGTAGTAGTAGTAGTAGTGGTAATGATGATGATGATAATGCTGATTAAGATTACAGTCATATCATCAAAACGCTGAGGAATGGAGACGATAGGAGGGAAAAAGAAAAGAAGAGACTGATTTAGCTTACCTGATATTTAAAAATTGAAGAGAGTCGGATGTTGTATGCTACCAAGAATGATCAGCAGAATATAATATAGACTGTGCAAAACCCGATGTATTTATAGTACGGGTTTCTGTGACCATGAACATCCTCCTTTTCTCTCTTCAACCTAATCAGTTTCAAAGCAATAAATGGAAAAAATAGGATTCGAGGTTCGAAGGGTATTGATATACGTCTTTGCTTATTCAACCATATCAAGGTTTATCGACACAATTGAACATATATGATTATTGGTACTATCTTTTATTAAAGAATGGCAATGAATTTCGAAAAAAAAAGAAACAACCTTCTCTCTCTCTCTTCATAAGAATGATATATTTATAATTACAAAAACGCATCTATTGCGCCATCGATATAATTGTGCATATAGCACTCGCTCTGCTCCAACGAGCATAGGCGAGCAATATATGACTTTGAATAAAAATAGAAACAAACGATTATGAACACATATATCTCTCAGTGATTGATGAGACAGTACAATTAAACGAATAGGATATCGTATGATTGCAAATTCGTAAGAACAATACGATAAACGCATACATATCAACGTAAGAGCAAAAATTCGTATAAAAATATAATAAAAAGTATACTCGCTGTCTTCAGAAGACAATATATATGATTGATATAAGTATGGTTCAATCATCGAAACAAAATCGATATGAATATTATCATACATCATTCTTCTGTTGGTTAAATTTCTTATCAATAAACTTATTTCAAACAGAAAGAGTAATTTCTTTTTCAAAATATCTACATTGATTTTCTCATGAATGTCTGATATACATCATAAACACAGTTAATGTTTTATATTGAAGTAATGAAGAAAATTTTTTTTTTCTACTACACCAATTAGAAGGACACGTAAAAATATAGGTAAAAACACATAAATAAACCAAACTAATCAGTTCTATTTATTTACAATATTTCGGTCATGCTTCTTTGATTGCGGTAAATAAAAAACAATCGTTTTATATTCGCAAACGAACCATGAATACTTCATAATTCGCTATTTCTACAAAAAAAGACACCCAATTTTCGTCGAATAATTTGCAACTATGATCCCGGTGTACAATACTGTCTACACATCTAATTTTACGACATATCCTAGTTCAACAACATTTATACCTTGTTGTAATGTACCGATATCTAATGACTATGAATCTCGACGTTATCAAGAAGTTTACTATGCACCCGAACCACCAGCACAAATTCAAGTTGTTCGACAATTGTCGTACCTCAGCCTAAACAATACATCTATCAAGTTGTTGAAGTTCCATCTAAACCACCACCAGTCGTTCAAGAACGTGTTGTTCATGAACCTCCAAATCAACCACTATGCGGCGGTACTTATCGCGTTCAAGTTCCTCCAAACTCTGGTGCACAATCACCTGTTCTAGCGCAATCATCTTCAAACATACAATTACGACCAGCAAATGTTGTACAAGCATCATCATCTTACGTTCAACAGGCATCGCCAACTTATATTCAACAAGCAGCACCGTCTTACATTCAACAAGCTGTGCCGTCTTTCATTCAACAAGCACCGACTTCATACGGACATCATTCAGTCATTAACATTTAGAAAAATATCGACCTTCACAGTCCTTTTTTTTTCTTTCTTGTTTACTAACTTTCTTTTGACAATGAATCGTTCGTTGACGTTGATATATCGATGGATTCGATGATGAAGATGGATTATTCACCGTAATGGTGATGTTTATTGTTTGACGAAATTCATCTAGAATAAAAAACGAAAAACAAAATTATTTACTACGAACTTGAGTTGAGTTTTACCCGTAGTATCAGTTATGGGTTTCATAGTTAACCAAAGACGTTGATGAAATTTATCCAAATAATCGATTGGAAGTGTATAAGGGCCAGACTTGAAAAAGAAAAAGTTCGAATAGAAAACAACATTTGAACTCTTTACCAATTGCTTCGATGGACTTTCGGGTTGATATTCTTTCGATTCAATAACAGTTGGACCAGCAAGACCGATTAATAATATTACAAATAAAATGATAAAAAACACAATAAATACACCGACAAATTGCCGTTTGTGTAATGAATATAAACGCATTTGTACTGATCTAAATATAAGCGCAGATTTGTTTTGTAAATCGAAGATCTATCTCGTTTACCGTTCAATTTCTTTCGTCTCTCCCATTCCCTCGTTTTTTGTTCGAAGAAAAGAAAAAATATATCAGATCTAAAACTCAAAATCAACCGTAAAAAACAATCACTCTCAAATCACAGACGTGTTTATTTGTTTTCAAAGAATATAAAAAAAACAAAAATCAATTCTTAAATTTTACTACGTTGAATCAAATCTTCTTTCACCCATGGTGGTGTAATAAATGTATGTTTATTCGTATGTATGACTTTGTTAATTGCTTCATAGACCTTTGAAATAAACAAATCAAAACTGATTATTTTCGAATGAATATGTCAGAATCAATTACTTTGCCATCGCTGACACCTAGAACTGAATTAAGTATATGATCAGGTGGTGCAAAAACATCGACTAAAGCTGCAGCTTCATTACGTAATTCAACACATAAATCTAATAAACGATTTTGTATCCATAAGGATACTGAACCGTTGGTTATATAATTTCCTTCGAAGAATAAAGCTAAATATTCCTCGATAAATTTCAATGTATGAACAAGTAATAATTTATCGAGCACTTGTTTACATTTGCCGTCCATTTCATCGTGATTTTCAATGTATTGATGAAAACGTACGATGGCTGTACGCTAGATGAAAGACGAAAAATTGATTGAAAACAAGAATTTCAAGTTTTTACTTGAATATAAATCAAGGATAATGTTCGAAGATGATAAACTTGTGCAGCATTTTTAACATCGAATGACGTTAAATCATTTCGTGTCGATAATCGATCGACTTTTCGAACTGATTTTTCGAGAATATAACAAAGTAACCATTCGATTGCATTGAATAAATCTGAATGAATCAAATTTAACAACCATTTGACAAAAATTCTATCAACTTACCTTTGATATTGCATTCTTGCGTGATTGTACAACGATTTGTTTGAAGAGTTGTTTTCAATTGTTCAATAAAACGAATACTTCCAAATGGACTTTCAATTGGCGTATCTGCAAGCTCAAATCGTTTAATAAATCTGTTTTTTTTTGTCAAATCAATTTTTACTATTTTTATAAATATCATCATAATTCGATAGAATAATATTCGATGCTTGTTGCAATAAAACATTATTATCGCCTTCGAATGTACACGATGGATCATTATCATTTCGAATCGTACCAAAACCAGTTGCTGAAAAGAACAAAATCAATAAATAAATCGCAAAAACGAAATACGAATCGATCTACCGTATAAATATCCGTGACCACCGCACGCTTCTCGACATTCTTGAGCAGCTCGTTGCGTATTCCAAGTGCACAATGCTTTGCATGTGCAGGATAAAGCGTGGAGTTCTCGGCCCATGAATGCAAGTTGATCTTGATCGCTATCGTCGCGTGACATTGACAATGCATAGAATTCAGCTAGATTATCAAAGACTGACAATGCTAAATTACGATAGACATAGAGCGAAGCAAGAATGGGAATTAAACGCCAATTCTATTTCGTAAAAGATAAAATTGAACCAATCAAAGGAATTCGAGTTCGGTTTTACTTGAGTTTGATATTCGATAACGGGGATTTCGACGCCTGCCGATGGGCCAAATTGTTTTCGAACGCATGAATATCGAATAACAATTGTACAACAGTTAACTAAATGTCCAATAGCTAAACTACTGATGCCGACACGACCCGATGAAAGTGCGCCAAGACTTGCGCCAAATCGTTTGGCCGATGTCTAATCGATAGATGAGTTTGGATTTTTTAAGAAAACAAAATCGTTTTCATACTTTAAATTGAGTTTTATAGGTGCCATCAGGTAGAACGTCACCATGTTTGTTAAGTAGATTTTCTCGTGGAATTCGATAATTCGTAAAAAGTACAAAACTATCCGAAAAACAAAAACACATAAATACGAAACAACAATAACAAAAAAAGTCTATTTCCATACCCATTATCGATACCATTCCAACCGCATTTAGCTCCAATATCACCGGCTTTAACGCCATCGAATGTTTTGTAAGTCAATGGATCGCTGTGAATTCAAATAAAAAACGATTCAATGATT
>ERZ781399.2212-NODE-2212-length-16117-cov-4.067115_pt1 | contig 16117 bp, 22 predicted proteins | sample MGYA00511014_ERZ781399 | MGnify/ENA primary metagenome ERZ781399 (study PRJEB29847, sample SAMN06458254) | wastewater metagenome | isolation source: Wastewater bioreactor | place: South Africa: Cape Town | study: EMG produced TPA metagenomics assembly of the...
TTTCACTTTATGTTTTATGATTTTTATTTTGAAAATTTAATTTTGAATGAAAAACAATTTTATCGAGTTGCTATCGATTTTCGAGTGTTTTGAAAATAAATTCTCTTTTTGTTTTCACTGTTTATTCGAGAAGAAAAACTTGAATTTTGTGCTCGGAAACGAAGAAAGTTGAAAGCAATAAATTACAGTCTGGCGCTTTAATTATTCTTAATTCATTTAAGTTACTCTTTGGTTGAATATCATTCTATTTCAGTTACTAACTATTATCTAATTTTCCATGAATCTTCATCTATTTTCGATTTTTCTGATTATTTTTCATCTGTCAATAACAAGTGCAGCAGAAAATGATGATGATACTGATGGACTTATAAGTAATAAAACAATATTTTTCTATTTATTTGATTAAAATCTGATATTCTAGTACCGCCTCAATTATTTGATGCAGATAATATCGATGTTTCAATACCAGTACGAACTAGTACTCATGAATCTGATAGTTTATCAAGTACGATTCTTTCTGAAGTATCGAGTCATGAAGAAATCAATTTGGAAACAAATCCTGTAACGGAAACTATATTTTCAGAAGATAATATCGATACTGATCATACAGAATCCATAACGGATTCATTATTATTAGTCTCAGCAAAAGTTGAAGTAGATGAACAAAATTCTATGCTCGAGACAACATCAGTAGTTATTGTGAAATCGATATCCAACGAACAAATTGAAGCTGAAATAACACGAATAAAAGATTCAATTCGATCATACGACAATGATCAGCAACTTAAGGAACATCCGATGATTGCTCATTTTAGAAAAATAGCTCATGGTTATACAATTTGCTGTAAACCATATGTAACATCGGAAACCTTCAACCGATATAAACAACATATGGGTAAACCTACAGATGACTACGATATCATATATAATATGCTCCGTGCATGGTTAGTTGTATTTTCGAAACAAAAATATTTTAGAAATACAATTTGACTATGCGATAGTGAAACACGTCTATCTACTAAACAGATTTTGCATGATGTACATCAACAGTGTGACGCTGCGCTTAGTGATGTTACAACGGCTATGCTTACACGTCACGAGTAATTTAAAATATATAATTTGAAAAACAAAAGAAAACCGTTCCGAGGAATTTTCAGATATATGGATAACTCTAAACAAGAAATCAACACTGTTTTCGAAAAATACGGATACTACTTTGATCTAAATGAAATAGAGCGTACTATCATATCCGATCAAGATCTCTACGTTACAAAATATTGTCCTAATGAAGATGTCATTGAACTAATGTTTGATTTTAAGAAATTATTAACGTGTGAAGAATTAATTCGTCAAAATTTACATTCCTCTCCTGATGAATACAATTTATATACTAAGAATTATAGCGAACCTTTTCAAGACATGATATTTACGAAATGGGATCGAATGAGAACAATGATAGAATACTTAAACAGTCAACAAACTTTGCAGTCCGGTGAAAAAATCATCAAATTGGTCACAGTACCCTACAAGACGATTTTATCTGACATGGAATCAAACCGAATTGCGCTAGAAATGGGAGGCGTAGAATTAAAATATTCTGATCATCCGTTAATTACATACTTGTCAAAACGTGCACATGCCTATGCGGTTTGTTGTAAGCCTTATGAAACGCGACAATTATTCAATCAATATCTCGACAATTTTTATGCCAACCACGATGCTGGTAATTTATTAAATAAAATCATAGATGAATGGTTCGTTTTAATTATGAGGCCAAAAAAAATACATTAATAATAAAATTTTTCTTTCCTACAGTTATCAGACACAAGTTCACCAATTTAGTTCAGAATTTTCCAAAAAATGTCAAAATGCATATGACGATGTCATTGAAGCTGCGAATCGACGTCAACAGTAATTCGAAAGAAGAAGATCATTTAAAGAAGAAAATGGAACTCGATTTGAATTTTAGATTTGTTCGTGATCATGAAAAACAATATCCACACATGGAGTCTGACTATACTAAAACGTTTAACTTACACTCCGATCTGCAAAGACCGGTCTACTCTAAAAAAGCATATGTTGATGAATACTGTCCAAATGTACATGTTATGGAGCTTATTTATGATATCGGGAAACTACTTGAATGCGAGAAATCAATCCGCTATGGTTTGAGTTCATCTCCAGAAAAATACAAGTACTATGAGCATGCTGTCAGCAATGGTTTTCGACGTTTCATTGGCGTACATTGGGACGCAATGACGGGGTACATACGTAAATACGATAAGCAAGTTGTATCAGGATCAACTGAGAAACTTGAAACAAGCACCCTATTTCAAGCTTCAACTGCTACCAAAATTCAAACAGCCACTCCATCTCCAGCTTCAATCGGTGTCAAAAATCAAACAAGCACCCAAGTTCAAGTTCCTACTCCTGCTAAACTTCAAGCAAGCACTCCAGTTCAAGCTTCAATTGGTACACCGATTAAAAAACATAAAAATGCACCTATTGTGTCAAATGAACAAATACAATCTGACATAAACAATATTAAAAATCGTCTTAAAAACTCTGGTTACAATGAAGCTCATGATCATCCGATGGTTGCATATTTTCCAAAATTGGCACACGCTTACATAGTTTGTTGTAAAATGAACGCAACACCGTTAAAATTCCTGATGTATTTTCGTAAAGTGGATACGTTTTCTTATCGGTCTGACATCTTGGACGTATTCTCATATAGTTGGTTAGTTTCATGCCAAGAGTAAAAACTAACTACAGAAACAAATATTTCTTCTTTATAGTGACAACACACATTTTGTAATCCCTAACAACCCATGCAGTGATGCATATTCTGATCTTCAAGAATCAATGGACGAAGCACGCACGTAATAGAAACATAGATGATTTCAAATATGAGATAAACTTTATTGAAATTATAGGTTTGCTGATGATTATACCCATGAATATCCAGATGAAAAAACAAAATTGGAAGATTCTATTCATCCAGAAAAATTAAATATCAATAATATAGAAGCTGTGCATAACTATGTCCAGAAATACTGTCCAAATGATCATGTCATCGAACTTTTGTTTAATCTCGAAAAGTATTTCAAATGTGAAGAATCGATTCGTTATGGTTTACAATCATCCTTAAGCGATTATCAATATTATGCAACAATTAGCTCTGAATTTACGAATAAAATAGATAATAGTTGGCGTTCAATGAGTAGTCATGTGAAATCATTAAAGAAAACTCATAAACACAAGAAAACACCAACTACAAAAAAGAAACATCGAGTAAACTCAGATTGATAAATTTGATTTTTATACAATAGAATTTGTTCTATTTTTAGCCGGTTCATAGTTCACCAAATAAAATCTCACAATCACAAAAGTAATTCATCTCTAGTTGTTGTCTATCTATGATGATAATGCTTTTTCTCTTTAGTCAAGTCACATCTATATCTAGCAGTGGTACTTCGATACATCGTATGGTTTATCAATATTTCACTTTGAGTCTTATCGTTGTTATTTTGAAAATGTAATTTTCAATGAAAAACTATTTTATCGAGTTGTTATCGATTTTCGATTGTTTTAAAATAAATTCTCTTTTTGTTTTCACTGTTTATTCAAGAAGAAAAAATTGAATTTAATTTCCAGAAATCAACGGATTTAACAATAATCTTATCTTGATCTGTAGGAATTTCCGAGGCAAATAATGCGACATTATTTGCAATTTCATCTTCAGGATAAACACGAGCTGTAATAGCAAGTCTCCCAAGTTCATTATCGAAAACTTCAATCATTGAATGATCAACAAACACATCTAATTCAATTGTCGATTGTTCCAACCAAATGACTCCATAGAACGGCGAATTACCAGCTGAAGGATTTCGTTGTGATAATGTTCGATTGATTGATATCCAAACAGGTTGTAAATCATCAGTTCGTTGTTTAACACCGGATATGCTTACTGACTTCGAGACTAAGAGAGGTACACCAGTTTTAAGAAAACAATTATTATCAATTTGACGACTGCTATCGAATGTCCATGATTGGCATCGATCATCTTTGTCACATGACACTTGACAATCCGACCATTTAGTTATATTCGACACACTTTTGTAGTCCCAGCCAGGTAAATCCCAATTAGGAATTAGATTTGTATTGTTAATAGTTTTTAAATGAATACTTGTTTGTTGTGAACCATCGGGTGTTGAAAGAACAATTAATCCAAAGTCTAAATTCTGAAAACCGATGTAAAAAAAAAGATCTATTAAAAATTATTCAACAAACTTGATTCAATGGAAATTGCCAACGAATAAGAATTTCAATTTGATTGCCTAATAGATTCGGTAATAATTCAAATGGAGTTATTCCTTCGAATTGAACATCTTGATATCGTTGATGACTATCAACATCTCGTAATGTTCGTACACTTTCAACTGGTTTCGTACGAATTTCTTTGCTTGTATCCGAAAGTGAAATAGCTCGTGGAAGAGTTAATAATCCTTGCCAACCACGTTCTTCAGCTTGATTATCATCTTCAGCTGTCCAACCGACTACAACTTGTTGTTTACTGAGTGGATCATAGAATGTTTTCGAAGCATAAAACTTTCCATTATCAATCAATTGACTAAATTCACCTAGATCATGACTAATCGGTGTGAAATTCATTTGAACTGGATCAAGTAAACCCAATGCCCAAAAATCATGACCAAGTAACGAAGCTTTTAAAACTGTATAACTATCGATATGAAATATATCTGGACATTCCCAAAAGCCATCGTAATGATTGCTATAGATCGGATGTAGATACGTCCAATTATTGAAATCTTTCGAAGTAAATAGGACAGCTTGTCCACCGAGTTCTTCTGTGCCGTAACCATAGATCAAATAATAATTATTTTGATTATCAACAAATGCTGTTGATGGATCACGACCATTTGGACTAGTGATTAAAGGATTAAATGATGATTTGGTCCAATTTGTTAGAAATGGGTCAGATAGATTCGATGGTCGAGCTTGACATTGAACTTGTTTGTTATCATTTGTAATGCCCGTATAAATAATGACTGGTACGCCATTAACAAGAGTCGTACTTCCTGTCCATACGCCATTGATATCGTACGGTTGATCTGGTACGAGAGCTACAGGCAAACGAATCCAGTGAACCATATCAGTACTATAACAGTGTCCCTAATGATTAGAAAGAAAATCATCAAAAGTTATTAGAATGTGCATTTGTTATGTTGTACCCATTGTTTCTGTGAATCGGGATTAACATTTGGATAATATTGATAGAACATATGATAGTAACCGGCAAAAAAAACGGGCCCATTGGGATCATTGAGCCAATTTGTTGCCGGCATGAGATGGTACTGAGGACGTAACGGATCATCAGCAAGGCAAACTCCAACAATGATGGTTAGAATAGTGAAGGCAAACATTGTTTGCAGATGTTCGTGTACTATCTTATTTCGAAATACTAAAACAAGAAACTCATACGTAGATAAGATAAAATTTCGACAAACGACGAGAAAAAGTCGTCCTTTTGATTCAATCAAGATTATTATTAAGTTGTTAAAAGGCTTTTATTTTTTATTCATTCGTTTGTTCATTATCACACATCTTGGTCGGATTAAAGTCAGATGATCTTTCTTTTCTTCACAAAGAAGAAAAAAAGAAAAAGAAAATAGATATGCACATTTATGTATAAACATCTAATCCTTTCCTAGACAGAAAGAAAAGAATATTTGTTTGTGAGATGAGCTTCTTCTTCTTCTTCTTTTTAGTATGTCTATGTAATCAGAGAAAGTCGAGTCAAACTACTAAAAGTATATTGAACGTATAAACAAATCATTTTCATCGATAATTATCACTCGTAGGTATCCACTTGCAAGCAAATACGGATTGAATTTAAATCACCTCCTCGGTTTTATTTTGTGTTGCCGTCTTTGAAAAGATATGTTAACGAGAATTGCATACCAACAATTCAATGTCATTTCTTTCCTTTTTTTGTTTGTTGACGTTCACTTCTTCTTTTTTTAAACAAAAGTTATGGTTGAATAATAAGATTAGACAATATTCTCAGTTGTTGCGTCTTTTTTCCTCTCTCTCTCTCGCTCTCTGTCTTTATGATCGTCCACAAACGAGGAAAGAATAGAAAGAAGAGAAAAAGAATATTCTCTGACACAATAGATCTATATTCACGCATTTTCTCGTCGACTACAATAGTCACAATGGCGGTCAGTCAGAATCGTGCACATCTGTTTTTTCTCCTTCTTTCTCCTTCATTTCTTTTCTTTTGACGTAAACGTAAGTTGTTCAGAAAAAGATAGTGCGATTGCTCTTTTGTCATTGTTGTGGTTGTTGTTCGATTGTATTCGAGATTATGTTTTTGTCTTTTCGTATTTCTAGATGATGGGCTCGAAAAAAGACGGTTTACGAACACTTAACTGGGATTTAAAAACTGGTTATAAACCATCACAATGGAAATCAACAGTTTCAGCACCGACATGTGCATTTTGTCAAAAGACAGTTTTTCCAGCTGAAGAAGTTACGGGTGCTGGACAAAAATTTCATAAACTTTGTCTCAAATGTGGTAAAGTTTTTCTCCGTTCAAACAAGATTCTCTTTTTCTATGATGAAACATTTTTGATTAATTTTAGTTTCGTGTAACACATTACTTAACTCAGGTAATCTCAATGAACATGATAAGAAAATCTACTGTATGTCGTGTTATCGTCGACAATTTGGTCCACGAGGAGGTTCGTTCTAATCGATTCAACATTTGCCTTCATTATTTTGCGCTGATTTTCTAGTTGGTCGAGGTTTTGGAATGACTTCGTTGAATTTAGAAACACCGCCAAGTAGTCCGAGTTTACATCGAATGGCAATGAATCTTCCAAATGATTTGAGTGAAACTGATGGACATCGTCACGAACGAAAGACTTCGACAGGTTCATCACCATCTCGAACATCATCGGACGACGATTCACGATATAGTAACTCGCAAATGAACAGTGTGACTTATATTGGTGGAGTTACGACACGACAATTTGTATCGACGAGTTCTCGACCATCATCGGCTAATTTAGCAATTGGATCATCGTTTCGAATGAAATCAACCGGAGGAAATATTTGCCCGAGATGTTCGAAAACTGTCTATTCAGCTGAAGAAGTTAAAGCTGCTGGAAAAGTATTATCTTTTCTGTTTGTTTGTTTGTTTGTTTGTTTATAAAATCTTGTTTTTAGTCATTTCATAAACGATGTTATACTTGTGCAAATTGTAATAAAAGTATCAATGCTGCTCGATATTCTGAACATGAAGGAGAACTTTATGATAACAGTAAAAACGATTGAAAGTGTTGATTTCGATAAACTTTTTCTTTTTTTATTTAGATTGTTATCAACGTTTATTCGGACCGAAAGGTGTTGGTTATGGTTATGGTTCAGGGGCATTAACAAACGTAAATTAGAATCGATTGTCATATTTAATTACACCGGTGCTATGACAATTAGACTAGTTCTCAACATATTATCTTTTACGAATATAATCATTGCTTGTTTGTTGTTGTTTTTTTCTGCGCTCTCTCTCTCTCTTTATACATATATTAACCGAACTAATATTTGTTTCGTTGTATGGTGTAGTTCTGCTTGTCTTATATCAACAATGAAAAACATAATGCATGGAAATTGTAGAAAATAGATTGATTGAATTAATAAATTGTGAATAGAATTTCTATTTTCTTTTTGGTTTTGGTTGTTCTCGTGAGAATTGAAAACAGAAACTTAACCACTACTTGATTGACACGTTTATGCTAGACGTTGTGATTAAAAAAAAGTCGATGATAAGCTTTTATGTCTACAATCAATGATGACATTTATGTCAATGAGAATAAGTTTTTCTGTTGGCAATTTCATAGTCCCATAAAAGTAAATATCGTGAGTATAGTTTTTTGTTTTCATTCACCTAGAAATATCAAGTGTAAAGGCATAGTTTCGTAGATCAATGAAGTATTTGTATCGTCTTTTCATTCTCTTCAATTTCGAATTCATATCTAGTTTAATTGATGTCGATTTAACACATACGATAAGGTCAACAAATCCTGTTTTTCCTGGTTTAGTTTCGTTTAATTTCACTCGAACAATCAAAGATCTCGATGAAAAACTGATCAACAGACGTACACAGATGGAAATACGAGAGATGAACTCAGTTTTCCAGGTTTAAGCTCGTCATTAGCAAAGTATCTTGTTGAAAAATATGCAAATAAACTTGTCGGAGTTGGTATTGATATTTTATCGATTGATTCGGGCTCAACGAAAGATTTTGTTGTGCATCGAATTTTATTCAAAGGAAATATTTATGTAATTGAAAATGTTGCTGAACTCGATCGTGTTCTTCAATATCATGTCGACTCATTGCACAAATCGATACAACTGAAAATACAACCGGTGGTTGGTTTGGTTTTCTGATATTTTGTTTTCTAATTGCTGTTCTAGGTGTTCTATCAAAATTGATCTATGATTTGTCATAAAATATTCCTTTTTTTTAAAATTTCTATCCGATGTTCAATCATAAGTTTTTCTTTCTAGCAGAATACACACACACACACACACTAAATAGACATAAAGAGCAAAAAAAAAGACGTTCTAAGAAAACATTAATAACAAAACTAAAACAACAAGAATAAAAGATAAATCTTTGTTTAACTTGTAGTTCATTTCGTCCACCACCGGATTGAGAAAAAAAGATGAATTTTACGTTCCTGTTGATAGTGTTCCAGAACCAATACCATAACCAACACCTTTCGGTCCGAATAAACGTTGATAACAATCTAAATAAAAAAAGAAAAAGTTTATCGAAATCAACACTTTCAATCGTTTTTACTGTTATCATAAAGTTCTCCTTCATGTTCAGAATATCGAGCAGCATTGATACTTTTATTACAATTTGCACAAGTATAACATCGTTTATGAAATGACTAAAAACAAGATTTTATAAACAAACAAACAAACAAACAAACAGAAAAGATAATACTTTTCCAGCAGCTTTAACTTCTTCAGCTGAATAGACAGTTTTTGAACATCTCGGGCAGATATTTCCTGAGATCGACATCATTTTAAATGGTGAACCATTGATTGAATTATTGGTTGGTGGTCGTTGAATATTCGATATTGTTTGTCTTGTTGTGACACCGCCAATAAAAGTGATACTATTCATTTGCGAATTACATAAACGTGAATCATCATCGGAAGATGTACGAGATGGTGTTGAATTTAAAGATGTTGTTCGAGAAGATTGATTATCATCGTTATTGATTAGGTCATTCCGATGTAAACTCGGACTACTTGGTGGTGTTTCTAAATTCGGCGAGAACGTTGTGCCCAATCCTCGACCTACTGGAATAAGTTTTTGTGTTTTTGATTAGAACATAAAATGAAAGAAAAAACATTGATAATTTACTTCCATGTGGACCAAATTGTCGACGATAGCATGCAGTACAATAGATTTTCTTATCATGTTCATTGAGATTACCTGAGTTAAGTAATGTGTTACACGAAACTAAAATTAATCAAAAATGTTTCATCATAGAAAAAGAGAATCTTGTTTGAACGGAGAAAAACTTTACCACATTTGAGACAAAGTTTATGAAATTTTTGTCCAGCACCCGTAACTTCTTCAGCTGGAAAAACTGTCTTTTGACAAAATGCACATGTCGGTGCTGAAACTGTTGATTTCCATTGTGATGGTTTATATGGACTCTGTTCATTCCATGATGATTGATAACTTGTTCGGTTCGATGCCATAGTCTATTTACAAATCAAATTTGTACTTCTCGTTCAAGGTAATGCCGAGCGTAAAGGTTATTCGAGTGATTTAGAATGAGAAAAAAAACACACACGCATGAATCTCTTCTCTCGCTCTTCTTCACGATCGTGCTCTTTTCTGCGATGTTTTAATAAAAATAAATGTGTTTTTTTCTTCTGCGTTTTTCTCGAATGAAGATCGAACGAGAAAACAAAATTCATCATTAATCTTTATTTATCACGCTCTTAAAAAAACACAGAACTTACAGATGACGATGATGATGACAGTTGTATTGACTCTGGAAACTAAAATATTAGAATGCCGAGAAGAAAAGAAAAAAAAATATGTTAATATTTGAATAATATTTTATAATATTAATCGTACTCGACTTAGAAGTTTATCGAAAGCACGCGAATAACGTGGTGATGGAGACATTGGTGTTCGTCTGACATCGTTTTCGAAATCATTCGCTTGTTGCTCCATTATTTTTAAAATAAACTACTGATCGAATCGAATTCAACTCTCGTCATATATATATAGATATAAGTATCTCGATTTCGATGTTTCGTTCGACGATTCGCAGAAACGAAAGAAAGAGAGAGAAAGATAGTTTTAGTTCACTATTATTATCCAACAAAGCGATACGTATGTTACGCCTACAATCTGTCCTCACGATGAAAATTAATAATGACCGAGAATCCACATGAAGTGGGATTGCGAAATTTAAATCGATTACCGTTCGTCTTATTGATTGAGAACTATTGATTGTTGTTGTGGCAATACTTAATGAAAAAATTAAAATCTCATCTAATAAAATCATTTCAATATTCGATCGAATTTATAAGAAAAAAAAGAGCATATTTCAAAAACAAATTATTTCCGCGCTATTAACTGTAACACAGAATTTAAAAAAATCAGCCTCTCATACAGTTCGAACTCTTTAAACTTGCTTGAATAATCGATTGACAAATGTATTTTAAAAAAATATGTAATATGCAGGCATTTATCAGATAAGAATAAAACAAAAAAAAGAGAACGCCTTAAGTACAAAGAAAAAATGAGAAGTATTTAGCTTTTTTTGGCATATCCGTTAGTAACACATCATCAAAAATAACATCACACTCTCGCCCCTCAATTTAATTACTAGTTGATCTCTATCTTTTTTCGTTGACTTCATCCGAGGACAATTTTATTTATTTTTTAGATATATTTCTTATAAACGATAGTAATTAGTTAATGATTTTGAATGACGTAGGAATCATTATGTTTTATTTAGTAGTGCAGAAATTTGTTTGAACGCTTTGATTTGACTGAAAATAAGAGCACGCGGTGACCTCTATTGACTTTTGTTGTTTTGACTAAATATCAATCGAGAAATATGGTTCACAAGGCAAAGAAAACTTTTTTTACAAATGTAAATTGATAGAAAAAATTTTTTGATTAAAACTGGTAAATATAGAGGAAATAGAAACAATCCGATTGGTCGATTAATCGAGACAGACAGGGCCATTTTGATCAGCGAGAGGAAAAAAAAACCTTTTTTTTCTTGTTCTCTATTTGCTTGATTTTCATTCATTACTTTTGATTGTTTGCAGGAAAACAGAATTCAAATAAATGAATCCTTTTAATTAAGGAATATAAAACGCAGAAAAAAGATTTCATCTTCATTATTTCGCTTTTTTTTAGATGTACGAATCTCTAGTGTTTCGTATTATTGTTATTCTTCTACTAACGACGACAGCTATCGTCATTAGTCAAGATACAAATGAAGAGATATCCGAGCTCGATGAAACGTTAAAGAAAAACATCACATGTTTATGCACCGACGACGAACAATGTGATGGCGATTCGAGAACCTGTCAAATCTCCCAACAACATCACGTATGCTACGAAAGTTGGACTTTGGAAGCTAGTGATGGTTCGATTCGACTTACGGCTGGGTAAATCGAGATTGATGTCTCTTTCGATACGAAAATTGCGTCATTTTTTAGTTGCATGTATAACGATTTCTTTTTCGTTAAACTCATGTGCGGAGTCAATCAAACAAATCGTTATATCGTTTGTTGTTCGCAACAGGACTATTGCAACGATCTCGACGCGTATTCGAAGGAAATTCGAGTTGCTTTACAACATACAATGTTAACTTCATGTAAATAAAACGAAATTATCTTGAGACGAAATCATTTTTCATCTTCATTTAGCAACAAATTATCGTACCGATGGTTTTTCCATGTTGATCTTAATCATCATCATTTCGACTGTCGTCGCCATACTTTTACTATTCGGCGGTGTTTTTATTTACATCAAACAGAAAAATTTCAAACCGAAAAGCAAATATGATTACGACGAACATAAAAAGAAAACATTTCTCCAACGTTTACTTCAACTACTTCGCTATCAAAAACATTCTCCAACACTCAGCCAAGAAATTATCCCCAATGATCAATCATTAACCGGTCTCATGGACGATTTCTCATCGAGCACCATGGGTCCAGGTAAATCTCCGACTAAAAAACTCCTCAAATACTCTCATTTTTTCCCCAAATCTAGCTCTGCCATTGCTCATGCAGCGAACACTCGCTCGTCAAATCACTCTCGAGCAGTTGATCGGCACAGGTCGTTACGGAAGTGTTCATCGTGGCAAATGGCGTGAAGATTACGTTGCTGTCAAGATCTTCTCGGCAAATGACGAGCGTTCATGGTTCCGAGAGATTGACATCTATCAAACGGTTTGTCATGAAAACATTCTCGGTTACATAGCTGCGGATAACATGGACGCGTCGACACACACTCAACTCTGGTTGGTCACGGATTATCATGAGAACGGTTCGGTCTATGATTATTTAATGAATCATACGATCTCGGTACCGATTTTGGTTAAAATGATGTTGAGCATAGCCAGTGGTTTATGTCATTTGCATATGCCGATCGATTCGACCAATGGTTTGCAAGGAAAATGTTCGAAGAGAACTCGATTTGATCTTTTGTCTTTTTGTAGGAAAAGTTGCGTTGGCTCATCGAGATTTGAAAACGAAGAATATCTTGGTGAAAAAAGATCTCACCTGTTCGATCGCCGATCTCGGTCTCGCCGTGAAAGAAGTTCGCAATTTCGGTAAAGTACCGAAAAATGAAGAAGTCGTCATCGATATTCAAGAGAACAATCGTGTCGGAACAATTCGTTACATGGCACCGGAGATTCTCGACGGTACACTCAATCGTCGCAGTTTCGAATCGTTCAAAGCTGCGGATATCTACGCTCTCGGTCTCTGTTACTGGGAAATGATCCGACGTTGTCGATTGAGTCCCACTGGTAAATTCGAAAGAATTCGTTTTCTTTTTATTTCTGTTTTTGAATAGAAAACGACGCGGATCCGTATCAAGTTCCGTATGAAGACATCATGCCAAACAATCCAACATTCGATCAAATGAAAGACATTGTTTGCACGCAGAAACAACGACCACCGGCATCGGATCGTTGGTTAAATCAACCGGTTAGACTCGAATTTTTCGAAGGGAAAACAAAAAAAAACTCTATTGAATTTCTTCTAGATTCTTCATTCGATGGTGAAAATGTGTGAAGAATTGTGGAATGAAGATCCGTCTTGTCGTCTCAGCAGTTTAAATATCAAGAAACATCTTAAACAACAACTAGAAGCAATCGAAAATGATTTATCGAATATTAATATTGAATCACAACAGCAATCGACACAGAATAATGGACCGTGGACAGCATAATTTGTCTTTATTCGTTTTCATTTTTTTTTATGTAGATATTTTTCTCTCATCTCAAAGTTCTGTTTTGTTCTTCTTCTTCTTCACATTTTTTTTCTCTTTCGAACAGTTCATCGACTGTTGTCTTTTTTTTCTTCTGTCTTCTTGTCTTTTCACATATACGTCCGTTTTGTCTTTACAAAAAAAAGAGAGCACTACCATAAATTTCCAAAAAAAAAGCAAAAAAGACTGTCGTGTGTCTATTTGTCAGATGCCATTAATTATTAGCTTAAAGTTTTTTTTCTCTTCTTCTTTCGTATTTGTATGTGTGTTTCATTTAAAATGCAATAATTAAATTGGCATCTTAATATATTATATATATATATATCTACGTACATGCATATATATGACCAACGTTCCTTTTTTTTTCCTCCTGTTTTATTAAATCGTCTGATTCTATTTCAGTATATTTATGGCTGAGAATAACACGAATTCGGCAACAGTCAGTGCACCACCGACAGTAACATTATCGACGACTGTCGTACAATTATTACCATTGGAACTAGTCGATAAATGTATTGGCTCGAAAATTCATGTGATTATGAAATCAGACAAAGAAATCGTCGGTACTTTATTAGGTTTTGATGATTATGTTAATATGGTCTTGGAAGATGTATGTAGACAAACATGTTTTTCTTTGACGAAGACATTGAATGTTGTTTTGTTGCGTTGAAGGTTACCGAATTCGAAACTCTACCAGACGGTGGAAGTCGTATAACGAAACTTGATCAAATATTATTAAATGGTAATCACGTTGCAATGCTTGTGCCCGGTGGTGAAGGGCCAAGTACATCCGGTGCTGCAATGTGAACTGTTTACTAGTATTCTTTCTTTTTTTTTGTAAAACATTTAATAAAGAGCAAAAAACAACAACAACAACACTGATGATGATTTAATTCAGATATATTTCTATTTTTCTCATTTGTAGATATTCATTAATGAATAGATTTACATGAGTTTTCAATCGCCGCCAAACAACATTGGACTTCCACCATCGAATACATCGAAAATGTCTTATATTATTCAGAATTCAAACTCTCAAACAGCAGCATCAGCTGGTAGTAGTTCGACTTCAGCAGCTAATCTTCTTGGTTCTTCAGTTACATCCAATGGTTCTCAATCACAACAACGTACTTCTCTTCCTCAACGTCCATCTCCATCGATTCCTCAAGATGAATTCAATAAAATTCTTCGTGTTCTTCAAGAAAATAACATGACTGAATCCATTGAAACTCTTAGGAAAGAATATCAATCACTAATGAACAAATCAATGTCACCTGTAAGTGAACCCTATTTTACAGCGCTAGATGGTTACATTGCTTATGTTCACGATCAACCTGAATCGAATCGACATGAATTTTCTCAATTAATCTATCCGTTATTTGTTAATATGTATTTGGAATTAGTTGAAAAAGATTATGTCGAAGATGCACAACGATTCTTTGTGACTTATGTTCAAAATACGAATTTACAAGCGACAGTTTTTGCTTCGCATAAAGACGATATTTTTCGTATTAAATCATTGACTTCGAAAGAACAAATTGCACAAAGTGAATATGTCAAATCATTTCGTCATAATGGACGTTACTGGATTAAACTTTGTAATGCATCATTAGAATTACTCGATCAATTTCTAATTAAACAACAGAAATATCCGTTATTAACGAAAATTGTTCAAACATATTTTCAATTAGAAATTAGCGAAGGTAACGCACGAAATGCTGAAACTCAACGTTTATTAAGCGGCGGTCGATTGGGTGAAATTAAAACTGAAGATAATAATAACCGAATGCTCTACGGTTTAATACGAGATCATGATTTAACGAGAATTTTACAATATAAAAACTTTTCTTCATCATCAATCGGCGGTGATAATGACGATGGATTAGCCGATGATCATGCATCGACAGCAAAAAATCGTAAAAAATTAAAAAAAGATTTTTTCAATCCACGACCCGGCAAAAATTCCTTGAAACCCGATCCAAATGCACCGTCAATCACACGAATACCAATACCGGAACTACGTGAACATGAAAGAAATGAATTAATCAATATCTTTCAAAATGATTATTCTCGAATGTCAAAAATTACACCTGAAAATCTCCCATCCTGTTGTTATTATACTCTATTGAATGGTTACTTAGAAATCAATTGTCTTGAAATATCTGAAGATTCGACATTACTTGCTGTTGGTTGTAAAAATTCGACAATATCAATTTATTCATTGAATCGTCAAAAACTATCGAAAATGAAATTACCAAGTGATTTAGATAAATTAGATAAATCCAATGAACGTATTTACGAACAAATGATGACACAAGATGATTCGAAAGAAAGTCAAACTGCTGAACAAGATTCCGATATACTCTATAATCAACGTACTCTTTGCGGACATACAGGACCTATTTATAGTCTATCAATATCAAGAGAAAAATGGTTTCTTCTATCGGCATCCGAAGATTGTACAATACGCTTATGGAGTTTATTGACATGGACATGTTTGATTACATTTCGTGGTCATACACAGCCGGTTTT
>ERZ781399.2218-NODE-2218-length-16087-cov-4.324601_pt1 | contig 16087 bp, 15 predicted proteins | sample MGYA00511014_ERZ781399 | MGnify/ENA primary metagenome ERZ781399 (study PRJEB29847, sample SAMN06458254) | wastewater metagenome | isolation source: Wastewater bioreactor | place: South Africa: Cape Town | study: EMG produced TPA metagenomics assembly of the...
TAATTAACTTTTGTAATCAAATTGTTTTTGTTAAGAAGAAAATCATTTTGGAATATTAATAAGTCTTTTGTAATTGCGTTGTAAGCCATTCAGGTGATATGTCTTCACGCAATTCAATAATCTTAAAAGCCGAAAGATTAATTAGTTTTCAAAACAAAAGTACAAAAAGCTGATATTGTTTTACATACACGTGTTATGCCAGATGCAGCCGAGACAGCATTAGCTGTCGATGCATAGGTAAAACGATTGTTTGTACCACAACCATCGGGAATGTATAAAATGAAATTCAATGGATATTGAATTCGACCATCGGCATGTTTTAATTCGTGACTATGTAGAATAAAACGTGGTTCACGACTTGGTAATTCATCAATTAATTCTTCAACGCTAATATCCTATAGAAATATGATATAATTTTTCTTTTGTTTTTTAATGATTAAATTCTGAATTTCGATTACTTTCAATTCTTTGTCGATCACGACTTGATTTGTTTTCATATCACAACGTACTTTAGAAGAATTCAAAAATGAAATCGATTTTTTTGTCATTCGAAATATCACTCACATAATATAGCCATTGTTGCTTTATTTGATTGTCGACGAAATTTTTTCATAGCATCAATAACATCTTTTTCAATAGTACATGGTGACATAGACGTCGTCATTGTTTTTTTTCTCTTTTATCGATTAATTCAATTAAATCTACAAAACAAATTATATACAATTACTGTTTGAGTTTATTATTCAAAACAAGAAAAAGGAAAAAAAAATCTGTCATCACATCCAAGCTATGTCATTCCAAGACGTTTTATTAATTAAATGATTGACGAAATTCTTCGAAAGATGATCAGTATAAAATAAATAGCACTGTAATGTTTTCGGAAGATAATTGATATGAGAAAAGATCTTCAAAAGATTGACTTGCTGATGTTCACAAGAGACTTGACTAAAACGACGAAGTTTCAAACGACAAATATGTTTCAGTGAATCCATTGATCTTAAACGAAGTTTTCGTTCGATTATACGTTGATAATAGATGCCAAATGATGAACGTAATATTTGTTGGTCATACGTTTCGAGAATATCATTAACATAAGGCAATGACATGATATGTTCGTAAAGAATTGGATCAAGAATAAAATCGTCATCGGCTAACCAAAGTTTAATATAAGCAAAAACATTTTTCATTGATGCTATTCGATCATATGTATGAATACGAAGAACAGCTTTAGCATATAAATCAAAAAGCATTCGTCGTTGACGAATATTATCTGTTAAACGGCAACAAACAGATACAATATGAAATAAAGTAAAATTAAAATGATTTTGCATTGAATTTTGTGTAAAACTAATTGTATTATATGGTAAATAAATTGGACAAAATTGTTGTAAACAATAATAAATAAATGGATAATGTTCATGAATTAAACTGAAATAAAATCCAAGACGATTCGGTTGAAGTGAAAAATCAATATCATGTAAACTAATAAGATTTTCGAATGTTTGCATAGTTGAACAATATTTATCCGGATGAAATATCCATGTTGACATACGACATAGAGCAAGAAAGGGTGTGATTTGTTGACCATGATTACTATGTAAACATGAATTTGCTGGTTCAATGGGAGATGCACAATAAGTATCGATATAGTTAAGAAAATTCGATGAATTCAATTCTAATGAATTTGAATTAGATAATTTCGAATAATCTCGATCGATTGTAATTGTATTTGGATTGAAACCAAATTCAATAAGAATCTTGACAATTTCATGATAAGTTTTCGTACAAGCAACTATTAATGGTTCCATAATATTCAATTGAATATCCCATTGTGTTTGTTTAAGTATTGCTTTAACTAAATTCAATTCACCTGTTTGTACGGCTAATAGAAATGGATAATTCGGTCCGTATTCATACATTGCATAAATATTTGAACCATGATTGATGAGTGCTAATGCATGTTCTTTATGAAATGAATGATCAACAATAATTGTATTTTCCTTTGTTTGACATAAACGTCGTAAACATATATTCAATGGATGATCGATTGAATAAAGTAAATAATTAGATGATTTCGAACAAGTTTCAAAACGATTCCAACCTAAACGATTGACATAACAGTTCGATTGAATTAATAAACTTGTATAATCAAAGAAATTGTCATGTGCTAGACTAATACATAAAGGATTAAGGCCAAGATTGAAATTACAATTGGATAGAGAAAGAAGATATTTAACAATTGAATAACGTTGTTGATTTTTCATTGATGAATCAAAACGATTTTCAATAGCACCAAGAATAGTACCATGTAGACATGTTTCATAGGATGTTGTTAATTGATTAATATCACAATATTTGCTTTCAATGAGATATTTTACTAGTTGAAAATGATTTTCTCGGCAAGCATCTAAATATTATTCCAAATTAAATCGGAGAAAAAGAGAAGTTTTTAATTTTACGATAGAGAGGAAATTGATAACGCTGATGATCATTGGAATATGTTTTACAATGTTTACAAGCAGATTGCACACAATCATTTGGATTAATATGTCCATGATTAATCAAATATTCAACAATATTCGTATATCCACGTTTAACTGCTAAACATAATGAAACAACTTCAGTATGCTGTCCACTAAGACCATAATCATGATATTTAACTAATTCTTTAATTAAACGATAGTTATTATTCGATACAGCCATATACAACATGCTATCACAAGCCATTATCGATTCGATGATATTTTGTTCGACATAATAATTCTTAAATTTATTATTACTTTTTAATAGATGTGAAAATATCGATTTATTATCAAAGGGTATATAGGATGGCGAAGCACCATGCGATAATAATTGTCGAGCTTTAAATATATCATTTTCATGTATAGCAACATAAAGTTTTTCATTCAATGTTAAACAACCAAACAGCGATGATAAAATGAGATCATGTAAATTTATATAAAAAAAACGATAGATAAAACGAATTTGTTGAAATAACCAAGAGAGAAATGATGGTGGTCGTGATGGTATCGATGATGATGATGATGATGATGTTACAAACGATGGATTGAAATCGGGCTATATAAGACAGAATAGATTTTCTTTTCTACGGAGGAAATTAATTACCAATTTAGCCACACGCAAGTACGGCCAAAAGTCTCGATTATCCATGACAATTTTTTTTTAGCTGTGAGAAAAGAAAAGAAATTTTATTCAACGAAAGATAACTTTCTTTATCTGAATTTCATATCTAAAAATGTTCTCAATGGATATACTAAACATACCTTATAAAATCATCCAAATCGATCAATCTACAAAAACAAATCGAAGAGAACCTCGTATGTCATTTTGGTTTATTTGTAATTATTTGACTTTGTTCTTTTTTTGTTCTCATTATTATTATTATTATTATTATTATTAATTATTTTAAATCAAGATTAGAAAATATACATGTGACTGTGTAAAAAAAACAAACACATACGTTTGTTTAGCATCGATAGACAACATAAAAGAGAGAAAACACACACAATTCACCAGAGATCGTCAACAATGTATGCATGTATGATTGATTCGTAGGTGTTTCAATGAGATAGAGACAAAGAGAAAACAAGCAAAACTGAAAGCAATTTTGACGAGATCAAAAGAAGTCCGTACATGTTTAGAGAAAGACCGAGGAGAAAAAAGAAACACATTGTCGAGTTTGTTTATTTCGAAATCATGATTTTGTACTATGTAAATTATTTTTATTAATAATTATAGATGAATTATCATCATCATCACTCGTTTGAGAACGATAGGATGATGACGCATTTAGTAATCTAAACAATAAAATCGATATAAGCAAATGAAGAAATCAAAATCCGATCGAATCTTGTCTTACCTACTACTATGTAGAGTAATTCGATCTGTATTTGACAGAGTATCCGACAGTAATGTATTGCCTTTAGGACCCCCTAGAAAAAAAGAATGATGCAGTTTGTTAATTGATAGTCGATAGTTGTTGACTGATTAACCTTTACGAAATACTTTATGCGAAAGAAATCTGACAAAACGATCACCATAATGACTTGGATTACAAACAGATATTTCCTCCTTTTAACAAATAAAGCTTTTTTTCTTCTTCAAATAATCAAACAAATGAGATCATTACTCGAGTTACTAATGTTGATTTAAAAGCATGTTCAAGTTTTTTTCTTAAACGATAGTTTTGTAGTATATCAATAATACCAACATATAATAACAATAGATCACCATTTCTATTTACAGCTGGTATGCCAGCCCTATAGACAAAACAAACGATAAAAAATATTATCGAAGAACTTGTATACGTTTGTTTTTTGTTCTTACATAGCTAAACGTGACAGATTTTGTCGATTATACCAAACATCACCACCGATAAGTCCTTGTGTAGGTTGAAACGTTGGTGACGGAAGTTCCGATTGATTTATAGAACTTTTACTATTTCGATAGATAATTGATTGATTATCATTAATTAATGATTCATTACGATTAAGATTAGGAGATAAATCAACTCGAAATGTTTTCATGCTTGTTATTTCAACATTATCCTGTGCTTGTTGTTGTTGTGTTTGTTGTTGTTGAGATGTATTATCAGATAGATGATTTTCAACATTCGATATCGATGATGTTCGTATCGATGGTACTTGTTGTGCACGAATAAATTCAATCACACGTAAATATTGAATATATGTTGGCAAATTCGAAACATTTGTCATTGCAATACCCGAATCAGTTGATACAGTTGTTCGAATATCTTCATGAATACTCAATGTTGTCGATGTTGGAAGATTGATATCCGAGGAAGGTTTATGTTTATTGATTGATGGTGATGAAGATAGATTTGGTAATTTTTGTGTACATTTCATTTCTTCAGTTATATTATGAACAGCTAATAGAAGCGAATAATCCATAATATCGAAACTTCCAAGAACCTAAGAAGACGATTTTATATTAAAGAATAAAATTTTGTTCTTATTTTTTTTTCTTTACTCGAACGTCATCTTCAATTGTTTGAACTAATTGATCATAGAAAAATGGTTCAAGTATTAAACCGGACTGATGTAATGATTTAAAATCATTATCTTTCAATGTTGGCAAATCTTTTTTTCTTTCTTCTTCCGATGCTTTTCGTTTGTAAATCGAACCTTTGAGATCGTATTTTTCATGTAAATGTACATTCGTCGGAATTAAATTATTCATAATAACAAAACGAATATTTTTATTTGCACTTTGATAACAATATAAACCGAAAAATTTCGGCAATAAAGTAAACGGATTTTGTGTTAGATTCATATAATAAGCAGGCAAAAGACTGAGTAGAAATCGAGCTTCTTTTTTCGAAACTGTTTTTATAATATATGTATCATCAGATGTAATATAAAATATCGAACCACTTGCACCTGGATTAGGCAATTCACTAAGATCTTTAGCACAGAGTGATAACTAGAAAACAAAAAAAAACACAAAAATTCATAGACATTTGTTTTGTCAAACAACATGTAAAATGATACTATCGACTGTTAATTTCTTTGAATAAATATACATATATAAGTATGAGAAATTTTGTTTTGTTTTGTTTTTTGCTCTAATTTTTAACGTACTTACCATAAATGATGATGGATCAACACCGAATGCATTTCGAAAGAAACGAAATGCTGTTGGTGCATAAGTTTTCAAACGAAATTCAGCATAGGAATGCATTGGTGTTGATTTTGATCCATGTCTGAAAAAAAAAATCACAGGAAATAATAACAACAACAACAAAAACTAATAATTCATTTACGGAGGAAAATCCTGATATTCAATTTGTTGAAAATCTTGAAGAAGAACTTGACGCTGTGGATGATGATGTTTACCGAGGACATAATTAAGGCCTATTTGAAGAGATCTCATGAGATCATCAACAGTGACACGTTTATATGTCACTGTTCCGGCTTCATCAACACGACGATGGCCAAGTTTTTCTTTATTTCCTGCACTCAATGGTTCATTATCATTCTCAGATGCCTTTTGAGACAAAAAAAACAAGATACATAATTAGTTGTTTTTTTTTGTGTTTTATTTCGAAGGATTTTTGTTTTCTTGCTTACTGATGTTTGATTGGTAATCATAGTAGGAGATGTTTGATTAACGTCTAGACATTGTTCACTTGTCGTATGAATAACAATCTGTGGCAGATTCGATAATCGTTGTAAATCATCCGATGGAATGTTCGATGATGAAGATTTTCTGGAATGTTGTGCTGTTGAAAAAAGATAATCTTGAATTGAACCAACGTTTGATGACACACATGAAACAGTCGTCGGAGATGTTCGTTGTTCCGTAGTCGTCATGTATTCGAAGCCAACGACAAAGATATGCTTCTAAAAATCAGTGAATATATAAAAGAGAAAGAAGAAGAAGAAAAAGAAAAAGAAAAAAAACTAGTCGTTTGACATCTAAGAAGATTATTGTGCTAATCGGCTTGTTTCTCTCTCGTTGAAGCAGAAAGAAAATTGTCGGAAATGTGGGAAGATTTTTGTTGGTTTTTCTGCTTTTTTTTTCTTCTCATTGGAGTCTTCTTTTTCTTTTCTCCTTTCTTTCGTTGGTTGTTCGTCTATTTTTATAGTAAATAGTAAGTCAAAACTAACCGAGAGAAAAAGCCGTTGAGCTTGGTCAACATGCTCATTGTAAGTATATATATAATCTATATACAATCAGATCGAATCTGTGTGCATAAGCATACATACGAAGGAATAAAACATTCTGTTTTTCTCCTCCTCTTTTTCCTACGCCTTGCGCTTCTTTTTCTCGTTCTTCAATGTATGATGAATAATGATACGCCTTAAGAATCGATTTGTTAACTTATTGTCAATTTTCGAAGGTCAAGGTGAAAGAAAATTAATCCTTTTTTATGTTCGCTGTCTAAAGTAATCAAGACAATCTTCTATAAATACAAAAGAACCGAGAGATTTCTTTTTGCCTCATAAATATACGTTTCGAGTAAGTCAATTGATTTTTTTCTTTACCCGGATTGGTGAGATATTAATTTTGTTCGATCAATTCATCTACAAAAAAAGATTGTTCGTCATTTTCCTAGACTAAACACGAATATGTATATATTTTTTTTTGTTAATGTAAAATTTTTATTTTGTCGGTAAGAAAAAAAACGAGAGGAAGAAACCTTTACATTTAAAATAGTGTGTGTGTGTGTGTGTGTGCATATGAATGAATGTGTAATACTCAAATAAAAATACAATGACAAACAAATACAAACAAGAGGAAAAGAAATGCGTCTATTGAACAGGAAAAAGAAGAAGAAGAAACCAATTGTATAGATAATATATAGCATGCATGAAGTTTATTTATCGCATTTAGGAAATAAACTGATCATTCGAAATACAAAAACACCGGGGATAAAAAGGTCAAAATGAGAGAGAGAGAGAGAGAGAGAAAGGGAGGGAAGCGAAATATCATTAATTTGTTTTTTTTCTTATTTTAATTTAGTGTAGCTTTTTTGTTGCAATACATGACTGACGAACACATTGAAATCGGATAGATAAGTATATACACATTGAGAAGAAAAAAAAAGAGAGAGAAAAATGAATGTAAAAGGTCAATCGATACGATTAAAAACCTTTCGTCGATTATTTTATTTGTTATTTGATAAGGAATGTTGTTGTCGTGTTAAAATTTCGTCTAAATAGAAAAAATAAAATGAAAATTATCATTGAAATCTCGAAGAAATGTAAGATTTTTGTTGTTGTTATGTTTTGAAAAATTCTAATCAGACAAGAGACAAATATGTGACAAAGATATTTAGCAAACATTTGTTTTAGTTAAATTAGTGTGAAAGAAGTTAATCAATTGTTGTTTTTTTTTCTATTTTACCCGAATAATATGCGGACTTGTCTGGAGAATAGAGAAAAATGAAAAAGATTGCATCATACTAATCGAGATACATACCGTGTCATCGTTAATACCACTTGTTGATGGATTACGATATTGTCGATGAACTGGAGATTGATCAATTGAATTGCTACTTCCTAAGAAACGCAAAACGCGAGAGTCGACATAATCGAATATAAAAATGAGATTTTACGATAGGATAAACTCGTCGTTGAAGTTGCTAGTTTACCAATAAGACCTCCTCCAATAGGTAATAGAATCTGACGTGGTTCATTATCTTCATTCTCGTCGGTTTTCATCGGTGGTGTCATGAGAATTTTTCTCGTACACGTTGGACTATACATAGTTTTCATTCGATTATTAAATGACGTTGTTACAATTCGTGATGAATTCGTTCGTGTTGGCGCACTGTATAATGAATCAGATTGATGAGAACTTGAGTAGATTGTTGTTGAACTATCATGTTTTGTTTGATCGGAATCAAGCTTTGATACACGTGGATTTCGGTAGGTTGATGGCGAAGACGAATAATAGGATGATGTTGCAATTTGACTGTTTGGTCGAGTTCCTGAACTTGAATTTGAACCAGCATGATTGATATACGAAGATGCTTGACTACGATTTCGTTCGATTTTCGGTGAACTATATTAGGAAAAAGAAAGAAAGAAGATATGATTTTCGTGTTTGTTGTGTTTGAATTACTTCGTATCAGATTGATGTGAGTGTAATGGAGATACTTCGAATGAACGTCGTTCTGGCGGTGATGTATGCAGACCGATTCGATCATTTCGAATGAGAATTGGCGTGGGAAGAATATCTTTTTCAACATCTGATTGAGGCATCATTTTCGACAATCGTGATCGACGTTTAACTGGAGATTCTCGTAAGGCTGAAAAAAGAAAATGAATGAATAAATAATTGAATTAATCAGTTTCGATTTGGTTTCCAATAGGCAAGCATTTTTACGCACGCACACAAATATATATAAAAATCATCATTGTTTCCCAGCATAACCCTTGTTGATGAAAAAACATGCTCAGGTGTTTATGGAGAGAAAAAAAAACAATATCAAAGGGGAAACACAACAATACATAAGGTGTCTTTCAACGGTTTTTTTTGTTTACCCATTAGTGCAATTGTACGAAATTTTTTGGCGTTATCACCTAAGAAAATGGTTTTTTTTTGTTTTTGTAGTCTTTAGTTGATTAGTAATATGATGATGAAAAAGAAAAAGCAATGAGAAGTAACACATAAATGCACGCAAAGAGAGAAATTTGATAAATCGAAATTCGACTTACGAAGAGAAGAAGAATTTACTATTCTCCGAAAAGATAGAGTGAATACTTGTTTCTCTCTCGTAGGATATCGATACTTACGTGGTGCTTTTCTGAAGACAGTTGTAAAGAGAAATTTTTGAAATCTTTCCGAATAAAAACTTGGATTGGTTACAGATATTTGAGTCTAATACAAAAACAAATTCAATTAGATTATTTCCTATCGCCAAAAACATTCAGTTTTTCTTACTCCATCAGTGAGAACAGATTTAAATGTATGTTCTAATTTCTTTCGTATGTGATACGATTGCAAGATATCAATTATGCCTACATAAAGTAATAATCGTTGACCACTCGCTGTTCGTGCTGGAATACCACCCGTTCTACAAGAAGCAAACGGATGAATTTTAAATGAAATTCGAATTGTTTTGTGTGTGTACTTGACAAGATGATCATCGGGTTTATTATGCTCATCAAATTCGACTTGAATCGTATCCATGGGAGTTGAATACATCATACGTTTGGGTTGGACAGATGTTTGCTCTGAAAATTGATCGAATTTTAATCTGAATTTTTCTTTTCTAGGTCATTTAGTTTACCATTCGGTGTTGAAAATGTATTTGCCGTCGCTCGATCCTAAGAATAGAACAAAATACAATAGGATTATCTATTCGAACAGATTAGTTCGTCATTACTGCTCCAGATTCAGCTAAAGCATCAACATGATGAACTCCAATAAGAAATGAATAATCCATAATACGAAAGCTTTCTAAAACCTGGAAGAAAATCTTCAAATTGAGTACAAACAAAAAAAGAAAAGAAACAAACTCGACAGTCTCGTTGTACAGTTTTAGCTAGTGCATTATAAGTTTCAATATCTAATAAAAATCCATCAGGATGTCGTTCCATAAAATCTAAATCTTTCCATGTCGGTGACTCTTTTTTCCTTTCAGCACTATTTGCTCGTCGTTTATATGTTGAACCTTTAAGATCATATTTTTCATGCATATACACTTGAGACGGAATCAAATTATTCATCACTGTTATACGAATATTTTTATTATCGCCCTAAAATTATTAAATCGAAAACGAATCAGTTAGTTTTCCTCGTTGTTGGCTTCAAAAAAGTCAAACAATTGTTTAGCAGAATAATACACGCGCGTGTAATCGAAAGGAAAAGAAAAAGAATCGTAAGAAGCAGTTTACTTGTATTTACTTTCTTTTAAAAGTAAATTCCCAATTGAATAAAAGAAGAGAAGCAAACAAAGATGAACAGAAATTAGTTGGTTCAACCCAACAAACTATTAATAGTTCTTTATATATTATCACACATTCAATCGAAATAGTTTGAATTTCTCACTTACAGAACCGTTCTGTTTATGTCTGGATAGGAATTCTGTCACCTAGATGGGATATAGATGTGTCAACTCTCATTTTGTTTTTTTTTTTTTAATTAGAAGAAAAGAAAAAAAGTACGCTTGAACTCATTCATTCAAGATCTATCTACCTGATAACAATAGAGACCAAAAAATTTCGGTAATAATGTTCGAGGATTTTGTGTAACATTCTAAAATCAATCAATGATATGAAAGTTAAAAATAAACAATAAATATAGATCAAACCATATAATAGCCCGGAAGGAGACATTTAAGAAATTCAGCCTCCTTCTTTTGTACTGTTTTTAAAATAAATTCATCGTCGGATGTTAAATAAAAAAGACTTCCGCTTGCACCTGGATTTTTCAATTCTCGTAGAGGTTTACATATTGAATAGAGAAATTCATCTGGTTTGATATTAAATAATTCTCGAAAATGTCGAAATGCAACTGGTGCATATGAACGAATAGTAAAATCATTAAAACGATGAGCTGGCGTGGTTTTAGTTCCTTCTCTACTCAAACGAAAAAAAATGAATCGAAATAACTAAACTCAATATGTTGATCATACTTGGGAAAATGTATAATTTCAACAGTAAGAAAATCCTGATAGAGTACATCATGTGCAGCTTTTGCTTGGAGACCACCAACGGTATATTGTATACCTAATTGTAGAGCTTCGACAAGTTGTGTAATGGGTAAACGTTTGAATGTAACATTGCCTTGAGTATCAACACGTAAATGGCCTAGTTTATGTTTTTTTCCAATATCAACACCCTCAATATCGTCATCATCAGCTTGTTCACCATTAGCCTAACAATTCAATGGCATTATTATTATTTTAGATCAAAGACAAAATTGAAATTTACTTCAACAGATTGTGCTATTGTCGACATAATACTGATAAATCATATAAAAAAAGACGGAACTTTTCAAATAAGAATCTGTTTATTGATATAATAACGTCGTCATTGATTATTTATTTGCGGATATATATCTATGTAAGTAAGTGATTGATCGGACAATCTGTTCTTGTCCGTTCTAAAAAGGAATAAAAAAGGGAACAATAAGCAGAAAACAAACAGCAATAAACAACAGAACAGAAAAAAATATTACCAACTGATAAAAAAAAGAAAGAAGAAGAGAAAAGGAAAAAAAAATACACAATCATAATTAACCAATCGATAGGAGGAGATGAAAAGAGATTATGAAAACTAGAGCCATCTTTTGAAACATGGAAAAGAAAAGAACAACGAATAATAGCAAAAGAGAATTCTGCAGTCTGTAGAATCTTTCATTTTCAATAAGAAAAGAAAATGAACTACTAATCTCGAGAGATTTATCAAGAGATAAATCAATTTCGAATATTTTGTTTTCTCTTATGAATTCAATAACTATTGAATATAAATTAATAAGCAAGAAGCGAAAAAAAGTAAACTGCGAAAAAACATATAAGAGTTTTTTTTTGTTGATTTTTTACATACACGATCCTGATCGTCACCGTAGAACGAAGTGCAAATACGTTTTTTTTTATGCAAATATTTTTTTCGAAATACAATGAAAAGAAAAAATAAAATCATCGGACAAGCATGTCACACTAAAACAGGAAATTCAGTTCAATTAGCTAGAATTGATGTGACTAACAGATGTTAAAATATGAAAGTGCTTCAATTATTTTCAATCGAAAGAATAAGAAGAAGAGAGAGAGAGAAAAAAAAACGTAACTTTTATATTCGTTTATATTTGAAATATAAAAGACTTCTTATCATTTATTTATTAGGTCAATAGAAAGAAAACCGATTGCGTTGTGCCTGTCGGAATGAACCTGTGATGTGTTTTATTTGAAGAAAAAGAAAGAAAGAAAAGAACAAAATTCAAAGTAAAAATTTCTCAGAGTGTCAAGATATTTTCTTGTGAATAAAAATAAATTGCACCGTAATAGAAATGTATTCTTTTACTGATTCTTGAAAAAAATAAAGAACTTGACAATCATTTCTTTTCTTTTCTTTTCTTTTTTCAAGTAAAGATTCTCAGTTCGTTCGTGATGAATAATTATGTAAATAAATGCTTTCTGTTTTCTTCTCTCTCGTTTAACTATTAAGTTATATAAATATGAAATCAGTAAATAAATCATATAGTTCTTTTATTGAAAATTACAGGCTTCAATGTCGAGTTATATGAGTATTTGAAAGGTATGAAATCTGGCTGAACATATGTGTCGATTCATCAGCAAACAGAAAACTTATTCAAAAAACGAAAGTCAAACAGTATAGCTACCGTATGATTTCTATTACGTATGTGTCCTTGAGAGTACATTTAAAGATTTTAATGCATAATTGATCTTTTTTATCATTTGTCTGTATGACCTATATATCTGACATGATGTTAATTACGAGGAAAGATGTTTACATGCAATATATTATTTTTGCATTATATATATGTATATACGTCTTAGGTTTGCTGATTATATTGACTAGAAGAACTTGATGAAAGCTAACTATCTTGTAGACGAGCAAAATAAATTATTATGTTGTTTCTTTTCTTTTCTCCTCTCTCTGTCTTTCACTCTCAAATATCGTTAGAAAAATAAACAAAAAAAATCAAAGTTAAAAAGATAAGATATTAGATTGAATATACATGTAGTGTATGTATGTATGTATGTATGTATGCATGCATACATATTTAATCATTAAATCAAACACTAAGAAACGTATCTATTTTTATCACTTTTAAATTCGATATCAAATAAATTGCAATGATTCTCCGATTTCAACTTGTCTTCACTTGAATTCGCTTCTTCACTTTCTTTCTTTTTTTTCTCTCACTCACATTCAAACAATTCATATTCATATTTGATGTCTTCTCATCTTTTAACATACGTTCTACTTCTTCTCATTTTCAATCAATCTATTGATTGTTCATATCGTTATGCTGGCTGTTTTACACAAGTATTCATGGATACATATTTCACTAGTTCATTCATGGAACCAACATTATGCTTTCGTTTATGTGATACACCGGTAATCTATTTACAGAAAACAATTTGTCGTTGTTCAGGCGGAGGTTTAATGCATTACAATCGACAAAATGATGGACTTTGTGCGTCACCGTGTCCACAACCAGTTGATCGTAGTGTTCAATCGACGCATACGTGTGGTGGCTCGATGACGTATTCAGCGTATATTCAAGATAAATTCTATAGTTTACATGGACATTTATTTGATTATCAAATCGAATTTTCTTCGTGTGTATCATGGAAAACAAACGGAGTTTATGAAAGCTATGAAGTTAATTTTGAAATTATTGTTCCAACATCATCATTAAATCGTTTAGAAAAATGTGCAGCTGCATGTTTAAATCAAAATGCAACAACAAAATCAATTGGTAAAAATAATTTATTTATGAACTTTCTCGAATATAAACATTTCATTTTTAGCTTTCAATGGAAATGGAAATACATGTTTATGTATTATGCCTTTAAGGTCAAGTCAAAACTTTGCTCGAACACATTATTTAACTATTAAATCGAATAGTTCCTGTGATAGTTATTGTAATAATACTTACGGAACTTCAAAATCCGTTAATCAATATCGTTGTGGTTCAAAAACAGATCCTCTAGCTTGGGCTATACATGATCTCAATAGTCCGTGTCCAGCTAATCATGTTTATATGAAAGAAATACAAAAATGTGTATATACATATAAAAATTTCTGGAATTCTTGTACACCACCATCGGTTAGCTTCACATATGATGGTAGTATAACATGGCTAGATTTTCTCAATCTAATCAGTCGTTTACAATTAAATGATTCGGTTGTGTCGGTGGATTTTGATGAAGATGTTGTCATTGATTATTCATGGCGATGTCAGCTTGGTTCAACAAATTCCGTATCGGATAGATGGCGATCTTATAATTCTCAATCACGTTCGACTCTATTCGGTTGGAATACAAATACACGATATATTCTTGAGAATCGTTGCCTACGTGAAAGTTCCTATACATCATATTCACATCGATATGCATATCGTTTATGTGTAACCGATGCAGTTAATAAATTTATGCCGGAAGATAATTCAACACATATAACTGCTGTTAATCCACAAGTAAAATATTGTCCAACGAATTGGTTTGATTTAAATGGACGTTGTTATCGAATATCTGAAGAACGTAAGACATTTGATGAAGCTAAAGTTACTTGTATTAACGAAGCATCATCGAATCAAAAGGATAAATCGAATGATAAACCAAAAATTTGGCTCATCGATCAGAATGGAAATTTGTATACAGGCGAACAGTTAAATGATTCACCGAAAGGTGAAATTGTTAAATATGTTTCAACATGGCAAGCAAGATTAGGTTTTTTTCTACTTGATACTGATCCTGATCATGGTAGATTTGAATTTCTTTTCAATTAAAATAAATCGTCTATCATATTTCTCTCACTTTTTGTTTTGCAATCTAGATTCTGATGATACAGCATCATCATCGACATCTGATCTTCATGGTACTTTCTATGATGACTCATTGATTGGATCGAATGACAATAATACAGTCGATGAAAATCATGATTCTATCGATGAATTTCAAATCAGTGGTGCAAATCCAAACGATAATCAAACATGTGTACATATTACACGAACGGTAATCAGTGAAGAAGAACGACCACGAATTGATGTCAATGATCCGGGCAATTGTTCGACACCTCGACATGTTCTTTGTGAAACGAATACATTAATTGTACAAAATTTTCAATATATGTGTTTAAAAAAGCCGACTTCACTCGATCTACCAACATTAATTTCTCATGATTTAACACATGAATTTTGTCTATCTGTTTGTCAAGAATTTCAAACGAAATTAGCTATTTTACATATGAATAAATGTTATTGTTTAAATAGTGCATTTAGTACTGCATTGAATATTACCGTACAATTTGATAAACATCGACAAGATTCATGTGGAAATGTTTGTCCAGGCAATTCGCATGAACTCTGTGGTGATGAGAATACGATTGTTGCTTTTCAAATTCTCGATTCTCGTCGAACATTTACCTATGCTCGTACACCGGCTGAACCATTTCCAGCTTATGTTTACGATAGTTGCATGCTTATTAATGCATTTAATCAGTCAACATTCTATCAATTTCGAATAACGAATCGTGATGATCTTCATCCACGATATTGTCTATCATTATGTACAAAATATCAACAAAAATACGCGTTAATCAATCATGATTATTGTTTATGTACGAATGAACCAATTAAAAATGATTTCGATAATATTGAAATATTAACAACAAAGAATTGCACTCAATCATGTCGTGGTAATTATTTTTATTCATGTGGTTATAAAAATAATCCGATGATTTATTCATTATATTTACTTTTACCCGAATGTCGACATGGTTTTGAAGTAGCTGAAAATGATCAACAATGCGTGTACAGTCATTTCTCTGTTAAAGTTAATACATTACAAGCAGCTCAACAATATTGTCAATCACTTGGCAGTAAACTAGCACAAATCAATGAA
>ERZ781399.2225-NODE-2225-length-16050-cov-3.864270_pt1 | contig 16050 bp, 11 predicted proteins | sample MGYA00511014_ERZ781399 | MGnify/ENA primary metagenome ERZ781399 (study PRJEB29847, sample SAMN06458254) | wastewater metagenome | isolation source: Wastewater bioreactor | place: South Africa: Cape Town | study: EMG produced TPA metagenomics assembly of the...
TCAGTATAGAGTAGAAATGTTAAACTTTGCTCCTTCTCATTTTATGACTCAGAGGAAAAGAAAAAAAGAAATGGCTGATTGAATACTTCAACCTATATTATTTTATTTATGCTCGCGAAATAATACTTTTCTTTTCCGTTTTGCAAAAAAATTTTCTTAAAAATAAACAATCCTAATTTTATAATTAGGAAAGAGAGGAAAGTTTTTCCATCACATTTGTTTTTTTTTCTGTGTGTTTCAGCAAAGCATAAAGCGAAAAAAAGAATTAAAAAAAATAAAAACGTAATATATTCTATGACTTCGTTTTGATTTTTTTTCTTCATTTGTTCAATTCAAAAGCATTAGCAACATTGACACTATACAATTTAGCAAAAAGAAACACGAAAAGTTGCTTTGACGACTATTCTGTTTTCTATTCTTTATTAAAAACTGTCAAATTCAGCTGGATACAATTCAGTTGCCGCATTATTCATTGGTTTTTCATCGTATTTCTCGAAATGATCTTTATCAGATTTTGGTACATAAGTTGGTTTAATACGTTTTTCGAATATTGCAATCCAATTTGTTGACGCAAACCATTTATGATATTTAATATCTTTAGTACCATTTTTTAGATTACCAAAACGTTTTGTTAGATCGGTTTGAACTAAATTACGAATAATATCTTTTAATTCCGATGAAAAATGTGAAGGAAATTTGAATTTTCCTTGAACAATTTTCTCATAAATTTGAATAGGTTGATCAGCATAAAATGGAGGAAAACCCTTTCGGTAAAGAGAAGAAAAAACATTCCTTCGGATCGATTTGTTTTTTGCTTACTGCTGCCATTTCATAAATTAGAATTCCTAATGCCCAATAATCAACACTTTTATTATAACCACGTGAAAGAATGATTTCGGGTGCGATATACTAGAGAGAGAAAGAGAGGAAATTGAAATCATTGTTATTCATGGTCGAATACCTCGGGTGTACCACATAAAGTATATGTTCGATCACGAACCACTTTTGCAAAACCAAAATCAGTAATTTTTAAATATCCATCGGCAGCAAAGAGAATGTTTTCAGGTTTCAAATCTCGATAAATAATATCTAAATAGAAAACAAAATGATAGATTATGTCTTTTGTTGTTTGAAAAACAATGAATACGAACTTAAATAATGTAAATATTCGAAAGCTAATGTGACTTGAGCAGCATAGAATCTTGTTTGATCTTCAGAATATTTGCCTACACTTCTACATAGATTAGATGACAATTAGAAAAACGGAACAAATGAACATCATGTTGTTTTTTTTTTCAACGAACCGAAGATGAGTAAACATTTCTCCGCCACTAGCAAATTCTAATGCAATATAAAGATGAGAATTATCTTTAAATGAATAAACTAAATTAACAAGAAATGGAAATTTAATAGCTTGTAAAATTCGTTTTTCGGATAATGTATGTTCGACTTGTTTTAATTTAACAATCGTATGTTTTTCCATGATTTTTAATGCTAAACTTTGATTATTCGATTGTGCTATCATAACACGACCGAATGAACCTGTGCCCACAGTACGTTGTAAATTGAAATCTTCTAATTTAGCTGTTTGTTTAGCCGGTTGTGAATAACGTGATTCGAAATCTTTTTTTGCATGTTCAAGATATGCACTGACTTGTGCATCGATTTGTGCCTGACTGGGATTTGACATAGCGTTATTCGATGAGGCTGACGACGATGACGACGATGATGATGAATTATTGCCCATTATTGTTATTGTCTTTGTCTCTAGAAGATATTCTTGTCTAGAATACAAAAGAAAAATCGATGAATATACAACTACAACCTTGTTGTTATCTCTGTCAAAAAGAAGAAGAAGAAACTTGAAAAATGTTTGTCGAAAAACACATTCGTCTTCAACTGTCTATCATTGAAGAAAAGAATTCTGCTAGTTGCTTTATAATTACCGTGCAACCCTGGGTCTTAGACGACTAAGAAAGAAAAACATGGATATATTCTGTTAAATACACAAAATGTCGTTTTTTCTCATGTTATTCTGTCCTGTCCTTCTTCGTTTTGACTTGTCGTCTGTCTATTTATATAAGATATACACTTCATCTCTTGTGCTGTTGTTATCCATCCAAACGCTTCACATAAGATGCCATTAACCATTAATATATTTATTCCAGTCGAGCAATAATCTTTCTCTCTCTCTTTCTCGGTTTTTCTCATTCTTCTCCTTCTTCTTGTTCGTCTTCGTCTTCGTAGTTGTTGTCGTTTTCTTCTCTTTCTCATATTCTCTGTCGTTTGATCGATTACACATTGTCATCAACGAAATTCTTTTACCATATATATATATATATATATTTATGTCGATGTGCACGAATGAATGAATTGACAATAGATAGAAATAATATTCAATTTGATTTTCGTTCGATATATCGTTGAGAGTTAGTTAATAGGACTTGAGTAAATTATGAATGAGATGATGATCGAATAAGAATGGCTAACGGAAAAGATTTGCGATTCAATAACTGACTTTCTACCTACCGTTGTAGTCGATGAGAAAAGAAGAATAAGAATTAAAAAAAAACGAAGCGGAACTGGAGAATAAATGAACAGAAAAAAAATCATTTGGACACGTTCGAGTTTTATTGACAGACATAGAATGTAGCAAGAAAAAAAAAGTTTTTCTTCTTCTTATTCTTATTCTTTTTCTCCTTTTGAAAAAAAAAGAAAAAAATTTACTTATTAGATTTTTCTCTTATTCTCTCGTCTGCTAATATTATTGTTGTTGAGCATATGTCCTTTCTTTCCTCATCAATTATTTGTTTCTCTCGTTTTTACATATTAGGGAAAACTCAAATTGTTGATGAAAATAAATGATAATCAAAATTAGACCGAGAATAGAAGTTGACAGGAACGCCGTTGCTATTTTTCTTTTTACGTATAGACTTTATTCAAAAGACGTTTTTTTCTTTTTTATCAGTCGTCTCGATGAGAATATGTGTTGACAAGAAACATGTCGTTGTGATAAATTAACGAGGATATATTTTGTGGCTTCTATTTTTAGTCAGACGTTTGCTTGTCTTGTTTATCCGAATATCACGTCGTTCTATTATTCAAATATATCCACTGAAATATTATCACAATTTTATATGTATTTTTCTTTCCACCTGCACTTATCAAACATGATAAATATCTGTCTCGTGTTTTTTTTTATTAAAAATTCAAGAAACAATACATGATTTTAGTTTTCTATAAATAAATTATTTGTTGGTTCTTTTTTATTTTAACGTTCTTCTAAACAAAATCAAGAAAACATATATATATTGTTAATTAGTTTTCTTTTACCTAAAATATTATCTTGATCATCGGACTTCCTATAAAATGAAAAAGAAAAGAACATTTTTGAATTATTTAATAGCAAAAACGAAATGCGTACTTTCTCGTCGGTTTACAATAAGAGAAAATATCGAATTTTATACAACATACAATTAAACCCATGAGAAGAACCATTATCAATCCAAGAATAGTTTGAATACCTGTTGAACTCACTTCAAAATAAAGAGAAAAATAAATTAAATTCATAATAAAAGATAAACATACATTGATCACATTTACGCCCTTGATATAAGAAATTACATCGACATCGATAGGACAAACCAAAATTCATACATTCTCCGCCACGACCACAAACATGTTTAGCATAACAATGATTTTGTACTACATAGAGAAATACGTATATCGTAATGTGTAAATAAACACATATTGTTTTAGTCTTACCATATTTACAGATAAATCTCGCTTCATCATTAATACAATCTCTTCCTTCAATAGCAATTTCAGTTCGATTGACAAGATTAATTAATCCACAATGTGAAGTATCTCGTCTGTAATCATAAAATAACGGTCCAAAAATTGAATCGTAAAATGTTCGTCCATCGAGCCAATTCCATTCGCCAATATTTCGAGCGTAGAGACCGATGAAAGCTTGATTAACTCGTGATGGTTTGAGAATTTTTTCGACAACAAAATCTAATTCTTCTTTGGTTTCGAATGCAACTAAAGATGCATTACGTTTTAATCCACAAGTATCCGATGCTGTCAACCAAGTTGATCGATGAGGAGACAGAAAATAACATGAACCTTCGAATGCATGAAAACCAGGCAGACAGACTAGAATAGTTCTTTTTGTTTTGTTTTGAAAGACGAGCCAAATAAAATGATTAATTACCCGTCGCACTTGAATTGAGTAGATTGTCTTGAATTGTTTGAACAATATCTCGAAATTCTGACACGAAACTTGTTTTCGTTTGTTGATTATCGGTATTTTTCTGTCGAATAGTTTTGATTAAATCGACAAATTTATCGGATAAACTCGTGTGAAAAAGTCCGACGAAACAAAAGTAAAGTACGAAAATCATTGACGTCATTTCGATTGCACAATGCTAAGCACGAAAAATGAGCTATTTAGTTGACCATTCGAATGAACTCATCTATCTACACATTAAAATCGAACGTATGAGAGCGAAAAAAAAAGAGCGAGCGAGCGAGCGAGGAAAAAAAACGAGAAAGAGCATTCAACCATGACCTGTATATTCAAACAAAGACAAATGGTCATATACTACATAGCTCTTTGATTAAATATCCATTATTTGAATGTATTCTGTTAAAAGGTCAGTAAGAGATGACCAACGGGTATCATCACGTAAGAATGATGATCAAGGTAAGAAAACGAGGACATAAGAATAATTAGTTCGCTTTCTTGTTCGAAATGAGTTCAATACGTGATGTAATATGACACCTAGAGCTAGAGATATGATCATCAAACGACAAATTTCCGTCATCAATACGCACTAATAGAGATTTATATGTTCAATTTTAGTTTTTTTTTATTTATACAATGAATAATATAATACTAAATACATCAAACAAAAAAGAAAAACGAAAAAAAAATGTCCACCGGTTCGAAAACTAATATTTTCTTGGCAGTGTTTGTATTAGACCAATTTTATCAAATATACGTTCTAATGTTCGTGATTGTACTGTTTTAGTTGAACGTAAACGATGTTTTCGAAAACGTTTCAATTGTTCATTATGTATTAATGTATATGCTAATGCCCAACGAAAACGTATGAATTGTTTATGTTTGTCTATGCGATAGGTTTCATAGAATTTCTCTTCGGAGAATTTATATTTTAATTTTCGAATTTCAATTAAACGTTGACGAATAATATCAATGAATACATTGAGAACAGGATGTCGTTGATTACGTTCAATATGTAAGAAACTTACATAAGATGCATACGATGAATCATACATTTCTAAACCTCGACCATAGGCCGAATAATCCAAACGTGCAAAAAATACTAGTGTACATAGTATACCTTTCGATATACGCGATAAACACATAAGAAAACCCAAGAAACAATCGAAAAAAAAACTAAAATACGAAAATGCATAATAAAGACGAAGATTACGTAATGCAAGCAGTTGAGTATTTTGTATGAATAATAATTTACATAGAAGTCGAATAGCTAATAATTGAAAAAGAAAAAATATAATCATTGGTAATAATAATTTCGATGCAAATTCTAAGACAATTATCGAATAGAATACATATCGACCAATGATATAAAATATTGAAACAAATAGAAACAAAAAACCATAACTATAAACCAATGAACCTAAACACAAACGAAAAGAATCGATTTAAAATGAACGTAAAATCCGTAGATAAAAATCGCGAGACTCTCTATTCAAATTACGAAACATGTAGATAGATATCACGAGACTCTATAACTTATTACGAAATCTGAAGATAGAAAAATTACTAACCCATGAAACGTCCTGGATAGTGAATCGATCGACTAATGATTGACACTGACGAGATTTGTTTTGGTTTAGGTATATCAATGAAAACACCTCGATATGCATTACACATTTGTATTTGATAATGTTTAAGACCACAGAATAATTGAAAATAAGTGATAAATGCGGTGAGAAAACAAATATATTTAATATCTTGATTGATATGTGTAATATTGAGATTATAACATAAATCTTTGGATAGATTAGCTAGACCACATAGAATTAAATTCAGAAATAATAATAATTTCTTTGTTAATGAATATGTATGATCTTGAATCCAAAATGTAAAATAATAGACAAGTGTAAATGAACTTGTATAAATGCAAATAATTAATTTCGAATAACGAAAATACGGTCGAATACAATAGATATGTTCTTTGAAAAAGAAGATTAATGAATTTAAACAACGAAATAAACGAGAATACGTTTGTTGATCATTCAAATCGGTATATTTCGAAGATTTCAATAGATTAAATTGAACATATTTCCAACGTGGTGATGATGATCGTGGAAATTTTTTTCTCAATGTATTAAAAAACAAGATTGTCAAACAAACAGCCAAATAAACAATAAAATAATAGTACGGTGCATTTCTTAAGATATTATAAATAATACTTTGTTTATTTAATTCTAATGAATAATTTAAATGTGTGAGTTCATTTTCCATTTCATGTCGATCATCGAACGAACTATTCTCATATTTTTCATTTAACCATGTACGATATGTTTGATTGAATTGTTCAGTTCGATTATTCATTCCAAGATGTTCAAACATATAATCTTTTGCATTAATACCTAATCGATGAAGTTTACTTAATGTTTCTTTAATCATAGTCATTTTTCGTTTATCCAATGCACAATTAATATCCGATTGAATTTTAAAAACAATTTCACTATATAAATAAACACTTCCTAGACCATATGTCACTAAATTTTCCAGACGATTTTCTTGATTATTTTCTCGTTCGAATATCGATAAAATCGGACAATAACGTAAACCTAATAGTAAACCAATGCCAAATTGTATACTAAGATCAATCAATGGGCCATGATTGAAATGTTGAGCACCATTGACAACATATTCATCGAATATATGAAGAATTTCTAATGCAATTATACCGAAAACAGCAGCCGATTGAAATCGATAGATATGTGAATGAGAATTGAATATCATTGGTAATGATAACCATTTCCAGAATTGTTTCCATGTTGTTTTCGTTCGAGATGATAAACTTTGAAAAACTATCTGTGAAATAATTAATAGCAAGAGAAATCCTAAGGAAATATAATTGGCTGGAATTTTATAATAGAGATTTAAATTCGATTGAAATAATCGACAAATATTTGATGTTGTTTCCTTAGTTATATTGTGAAGTTTTTGATATGCCTGTAGATGTTCGATTTTAAATAAATAAATCGTATGACAGCATAATGTGGCAAAACAAATTGTTAATAAACAAATAAATAACCGATAGATATAGAAAAAGCACGAATGTCGAAAGAAAATATTCGTTGTTGTTGTTGTTGATGTTGATTCAATTGAATAACGTCGAAGTTGAACAACCGTATGCGGTGTTAATGTATCAATGGTTGATATTTCATTATCATGTGTGTAAACAGGATTTTTGAGACCATCGGATAGTATCAATTGGTCCGATGATTGATTTGGGAGAGAATAGAATTTTTCACGAGTATTTCTTGTCGACATACAACAAGTTTGACTATGAAACAAGGAAAAGGGAAATAAATTAATGTTCGATACACATTCAAAATGAAGAAAAGAAAGAAGAAGAAGAAGAAGAAGAGAAAGAACAGCGAAGCGAAATGAACGGTTACGCTCGAAAATAAGGTCTTATGTAAGTTTCAACTGATGCTCACGAAAGATAAATGTCCGTATATATATATGTATAGTGTGCGTTCGTCTATACTCTGACGATCGCATTTATCATCGATATATGACAGAGGAGAACAAGAACAAGAACAAGAACAAAAAATAAGAATTGTATAACAAAAAAATTCGTTCTCATTCACATTGAATATTGATCAAAAGATAGTCAGTGAATATCATTTTCACCATCTTTCTGCAATGAATGTACATACATATGTCTATCGTACCAAATTCGAAAATAATGATATCATCTAACCTCAAATGTGTCTCGTCGTTCTCTTTTTCTTTTAATTGGGGACACCTTAAATGTAATCCATCATCATTGACCGTATCAAAAACATGAAAATAGCGCTTTGACAACAAGGAAATTTCGTTTTTGTACCTTCTTTGAACAAACAAATGCGATATTGAATGACCAACAAGAACGATGATTGCAATGAAGATCAAAATTAAACCAATGATCGATTGAACACCACGACTGCTTACTAAAACAAAAGAAGGCAAAGTATAAGACATATTCAATTTTAAATTGAAGAAGACAAAAACACTGAAGTCATCTTTTTTCAATTTGTCATATGTCGATATACGAAATGGATGAAAGTTCATAATGATCTTGTTGTCAACACGAAACAGACAATCCATTATTACCCCTTTTTGAATAATGGATGACGTTACTTGCTGATCATACTTATCGACTATAATACGTAGACAGTTTTTACTTTATGAAAAACAATGAACATTTTCTTTCCTCTCAATTGATTCGACAAACTTCCATGTTTTTTTTCCTCACTGATGATCAGTCAAGATATGAACTAATCGACTATGCTTGTCTTCGCTTGAATAGAACGAAAATTGAAATGATAAAATAAACAGATGAATTTTATCGATCTATTGTTTAAATGAAAGTAACCGTAACAATACGACTAGCTTCATTTCCCTCTTTCTCTCTCTAAATGAAGACATCAAAGACGATTTAGAGATAATGAATTTGTTTAAATCGACATTGAAAAATGAAGTTTTATGTTTTTAAAATCAAAGAAAAATCATGTTCATTTTCAATGCACTTCAAACACGACGATGAGGAGGAAAAAAACATTTTTTTTCCGAAAATGATGTGGTCATTTATATGGGCTATCGTATAACTAATGACATCTATGCAAATGACTTACATTGTTCACAATATTGTCCTGTATACATAAAATTGCATAAACATCGATATTTAACAATTAAATTTTGACATTTTCCGTGTCGACCACAACGTGTATTATTAAAACAACTATTAATTTCTGTTAAAATAACAAAAAAAACGAAATACAAATACACATTGAATTTAAATTAACTCGATACGAACTCATTTTGCATATGTAATGATTACTTCGTTTTTCTAATCGAAATTTTTCTTCTAAAGATATTCGTCTTGTTGCTTTGCTAATATCAAGAATGAGACATGTATTCGATGGAGGAATATCCGGCATAGGTTTGTAAATCAATGAATAATCATTCGTATTTCCTACGGAAAGAAATTGTTGTTCGCCAAGATTTTTTTGTAAATGTAAAACTAATAAATAAAAGTAAAATTTAGAAAAAAAAAACGTTGGTAAATCCAAATCCTCACGAGTTTTTCCCAATGTAAAATTGACTGCTATCCGTGGACTATCAAAAGATTTCGTTTGTGTATAAATTCGATTTAGAATATAATCAAATTCATTGATATTTTCAATATCCCACAATTCAGCACCAAGTAATCGACAACGATTAGCCGCTAAACAAAAAAAATTTGAATCCTATCAATAGAAACATTTTTCACACCTTCATCAACGGATACATCCGGAAATCCAAGTCCTTTGATATTATCGATTTGTCTAGGTGGTAAATAGAAATAACAAGAACCATCATAAAAAAATCCTCCAGGCGGACAAGCTAAAACAAAGCGAAACGTCATAATCGAATTTCTATTTCGAAAATTTCTATTTACTCGTTGCAAGATCATCCATTTTTTTCATCATATCATTCATAACTTGTTTGAATTCTACGATAAAAAGAAAAGAGAGATAAATAAACAAAAAGAGAATAACATACGTATGCCAAATTCTCGTTTATCATGAGTAATAGATGCTGTATACGAATTGACTAAACCAAAAACAAAGAAAACTACTACTGTTAACATGATATCTAATCTAGAAGAAAGAATAAATTTCACAACAATATGTACATGAATGATAAATGATGTCATGTATCGTCTAGGCATCGATCTTCTTCTTCTTCTTCTTTTTTTTTTATTTTGTTTGTTCGGAATTGAATAAAGACTGATGAACTCGTCAAAAAAAAGAAACGATGATGATAACAACGTTCAATATACACTTACTTTGCAATATGTTTATCATAATCAAACAGTGCACATACGGAGTCGATATTTACATAAGTATATATATCGATATTCAAGGTAGTTAAATGCTAATGATGATCGAAAACTTGCAATGTAACAATTGGTGATTTCCATATCATCATATTCGAGTGTCTTGTTAACGAAGAAGAAGAAGAAAAAGTAAAATGCTCTCTCGGACATTGAACACACGACACAACTAATTTATTCGATCGATATTTCTCATCTATCATCTCACAATTGTCATCGTCAATTAACTTGCGTCGTAGAAAAAGGTGAAAAACATTTTTGCTACTTAATTATGAACTTGAACTCCGTAGACGACAGTTTCAACCCTCTAATAACCCGTTTGGGTTGACAATTTATGTACGTCAAAACGAAAGGAAAATAAATCAGTGTTAATTGCAATTGAGAACAGAACGAGAAGGTTAACAAATCTAAACGATAAATGAATTCGATCTGATTTATTCAGTTAAATGAAAATTGAACCCTTACGAGAGAATAATATTCAAGGTAAATCAATTGAGATTTTTTTTTCTTTTGTTCAATTTGATTCCAACGAAAGAGAAAGAGAAAAAGAAAGATCAAATAATGAAAGAAGAAGAAAAAAAAGAGATAGATCGATATGGAGATGCCGGGCATCGATCCCGGTGCCTCTCGCATGCAAAGCGAGCGCTCTACCGAGTGAGCTACATCCCCGCGATTTTAGTTAATAAAATCTCTCTCGAATTGATGGTGATGGTGGTCAATATGAGAAAAGATTAGAATTAATCTATGTTAATGAAATATGTTGCATAAGTTTATATTTGGGCGGCACATCGAACACGGCAGGGAATCTGTCGGTCAACAGATCAACATATGGTTGATATTGATTGTGCGTGTGTCTACAGGGCAATTGATTTCTTTACTTTTTAGTTTTTATATATATACACACATATACAATGAAATGATTATCTTTGATCTTTTTTGAATATCGGAATGAGTGCTAATAAAAGTTTGTCTATGTACGTACGAAAATGAAAACTTACGATGGTGAACAAATTTCATATCGATGATTAAAATTGAGAAAAAAAAACACACAATACAGGCATCATGATGTCTGATAACAATTGAGTCAAGTGACGCATGTAAAAAGACGTGTCGATATTTTTTTTTCTTATATTCTTTCTCTCTCTCTCTCTCTCCTTCTCTTCATCTGCTACTGGTCAATTTTTGATGATTATATTGTATATGTCTATTCTCTTTCTGAGATAAAGAAGAGAAGAAAAAAAAACATTGTTTATCAAGCTGATAATTGAAACAATCAATATCGACCATTCTCTGAAGTTTTTGTGTTGTTTTTCAATCGGAAATTATCGTTGATGAACATCTGTTCGAAACCTTGTTATTGACACCTATTTAGCAAATATTAGATTTGATGTGATTTCTATCTTGAGTGGTCTCACTTCTCATATACATCTCGATGATTGATTGTCATCTTAGCTATTTATGTCTGTACTCCTCCTTCTCATGAGCATCACAATCAGTGCTCAAATTTCATTGACCTTGCATTAAAATAACAGAATACTACTACTACGATGACAAATACGATCAATTTGTTTGTTTTATCGTTCAGTTATCCAATTGTTAATTGAAAGAAAAAGAGCAGCAATGATTTATGTTCTTGAGAGAAGTGTTTTTTTGTTAAATATATATTATCTAGATCAAAAACAAAAACAGGTAGAGGTCGTATTTTATATTACAAAGACTGAGATCGATTCTTTATGTTAATTGCAATAATGTTTTCATTAGTAGATTAACATTTTGTATATCGGCATTGATTTGAATTATTTGATCAACTTGATCGATCACTGTTTGAACATGTAGATATTTGGTAATCAAATGCGTGTAACAAATAATCGCATTTTCTTCGCCATATTTTTCAAACAAATACGACCATAATAATTCGAGATAGGATGTTTGAACTTGTTGAATATATTTCAATTGTTGATATCGTCCAGGATCATAGATTGAACGTGTGGTAAGTGAATTTGTCGAAAAGAAAAGTACAATAACTAATAATTTTACAATTAATGGATCATAACGAACGAAATCAACGAATATATCGGCTAATGCACGAAGCATTTCATGAATATTTGCATCTTGATAACAATTGACTGTTTGAAGTTTAACTGTACGAAATTGAGAATTGTCAGGCGCACGTAACATTGCATAGTTCAATGGCATTAGAATTCGAATATTTTGTTTGATTAATGTGACTTGATCATCGAGATTTAAATTTTGTATTTCAGGTAATTGTTTAAAATAGGAAATGAAATTCTTAAAAACCGGCATTTTTCGATCGAATAATTGATCTAAACGAACGAGACGAAGTTCAGTCACTGGTTGATATGCTGCAATACTCGGTTCCATTGAATAGATATTATAACAATGACTTATATTATTTAAACGAATTCGATTGGAATCATTCAAAAGAACTGATGATGATTGAATATGAGATAGTTTTGATAGGTTTATTGATAATTCATTGGTGGTTGTTCGTTGTGGATATTTTCGACGACGAATTTTTTCCGTTCGTAAACGTTTCGTACGTTTTTCATCTTCTGACTGGATCCATTCTTTTCGCATACCTAAATCCGAAAAACATAGTTTAGCAAGTCTCGTGACAAAGCACCTACGACCTCTATGCAGTTTTCGTTCTCGAACGCACTTTTTTTACAAATGAGTCATCATGATTTATTTGAAGATCTACTTACCAACAGTAAAACATTTTTGAATTCGACAATATGGACAATGCCGTCTTGTTTCGATTGTTATTTCGCAATTACCCGTAAAACGACACCGTAATTCAGACTTTTAACAAAATAAAAGAAAACAGATAATTTTTTTAAAAGTACAAAAAGGTGAAATTATTTACAATATTCCTCAAAGCGTTTCGTCGAAAAAAAGCTAGAAAATAAAATCGAATTTAAAAACAAAATACTCTTTGTTTGTTCATCTACCTTTACAACTTTCACATGATATTTGATCGAAATTATATCCTAATGCTTTAGCACCACAAACAACACAGAATAAATTTTTGTTTTCTTTTTTCTTGTCTTTTTCTATCATTGGCACATCACACTTCAAATAAAAGAAAGATAAATCTAAGTCAAACTTGATAAATATGCTGTTTTTCTTTTACTTCGTGTACGAAAAATTCGTCATTTGATAACAAATCAAAATTAATTGACATCTAAAGCAAAAGATAAATTGTTGATTTTTTGATTCATCGACACACAAGGTCACATAACACAACGTGCATATAGAAACGGACGTGTGTTACGCTGCGTGTTTATTTATCGATCCGTTCTTTTTTTTTCCTCTTTTTCTACACCTTCTCTTTCTCTTCGACATGACGCTGACAAAAAAAAGCGCTGATGGTTTCACTGTCTAAATTTCTAACATTCTTTCCTATGCTGAATCAATAAAAATGAGAGAAAAAAAATATTAAAATCTGAATCCAGCGGAGTCCAAAGATAAAAAAGAAAACAGAAAAAGTTTTTTTTTCCTTTAGTTTTTTATTAGTCTAGAAAAAAAAATATTAGCAACAGCGATGAGACTAGATTTGAGAGTGTAATTGTCGAAGTTGATCTTGTAAATTCGCAGCTGATTGACGTGCACATGGATCTTGACACCAGTAAAATTCGAGTAAATTGAAAAATGATTGAATAATCTAAATCAAAAAAGATAAATTCGATTTGTATGTGAGCCTTTTTTTTTACTTTATCTGACGGAATTAAACAACTAATCGGTCGTTTTTCTTCGATACAAACTAATCGAACAAGATTTTCAACTGTAAAATTAATTGGTAATTGATTTTCGTATGGTCGAACATGCACAAATGAACAATAACTATTAGCAATTTCCCAGAGAACAAGTGCGAGTGAATACATATCAGCTTGTTGATAGGCATTGATTCGATCGAAATGAAATTGACTTATTGGATTTAATAATTCCGGTGGCATGTATAATTTCGTACCGACACGATGAGATAATCGTTCAATGCCACCACCTTGAATTTCATTCTGTTGATATCGAACAGCAAGACTAAAATCCGATAGGCAACAGTCTCCATTTAATTTGACTAATATATTCGAACTTTTAATGTCACAATGTGCCATTTGTGGTTTGCAAATATCTAAAAAAAACAAGCAACGAAATCGAATAGAGTTCTTCAAAGGATTCTTTGTACCATTTGTTCCATATTTTATCGAATGTAAATGTGCGAGACCATCGCATAATGAAATTGAATATTGAAATAGTTTTTCTTTGGTTATCGATGGATCAGCTTTTAAAACATCGTACAACGTTCCACATGGATGCCATTCGAAGATCAATATATGATACGTTTCAGCACCTTTTGCATAGAAATCTGCACCGAAAAAAGCTGAACACAAAACATGGAAATGAAAACGATCAATGATCCTACCGAGTATATTCGGATGTTGAATGAGATCAGTTTCGTAAATGGTTCGTTCGCGATCGAATTCATTTTGAAATCGTGTTTCGAACATTTTTATCGCTCGATATTGTTGGCCAATCAACGCCAAACGAACTCGAGCATGTCGACCTTGACCTAGTTGTTCGTGAAATCTTAGTTCTTTATTCATTCGACGAGTTTCCTTTCGAATAAAAATTTTTTTTTTTAAAAAAAACTATGTTTGCGATCGTTTCGATTTACTAGTAAAACATGATTATGTTCTTGATCGAAACATTGCGAATTCCACGAGAGTGTTTCAATTGAATTCATATCGAATTTCGATTTGGATTTCATTCGTCGAACAATATAATAAATCAACAAACTTAGAAGAACCGAACCACTAAGAATTAAACCGATTATCAACAGAAGATTTTGTTCAATTATAATCGATTGAATTGTTGTTGTACTCGATCGTTTTGCTATTTCATAGGGAATATTACAGAAAAATGTTGAACAACATTCGGTCCGATAATTAACATCTGTCGTATTACACTAGAGAACAAATTTCTTCTCTCTTGAAAGACTGAAAATTGAATAACATACGAGAAATTTGGCAACATCATTTTCAACGCAACCGAAATCATCGGTTTGATTCGTTTTTCGAGCGTATCGATAGTAGCAAAAGTCAGTCGATGTTTTTGTTTGACAAAAAAATTTTGGAAAACAATATTTACAATGGCATTTCATTCTGAAGAGAAAACACAAAACGTTTCTTTTTCTTTTTTTTTCTGCAGATCAAATACAAGATGAAGAAGAGGAAAAATGAGAAAGAGAATTCTCTTGTAACTGGTCGAGTTACCCGTCCTTTCTCTTTCTTTTTTAATACAGCCGATGCCAAATGCAAATATTTTATGAAAAAAAAAAAAGAAAATTTTGTTCTCTCTTACTTTTTATTCGCTATACTTTGTTGAGTCATACAGAAAAGAGGCGAGAGAAAAAAAAGAAGCCGTCGTCGTCACTGGCTTTCATTCATCTCGACAACAAACGCAGAATCATACAATCAACAAAATGAAGGTACAGAAATTTTTTCACGATGTGCAAAACAATAGATTCGAGCACGTACAACGACTGACTGATATCATTCATTCACTGTTTTTTTATCTCTACTGTTTAGACAATAAATTTATTTGAATGGAATCATTGCCATCCAAGATTCTAGTTCGAGAAATGACGCTCTACTTTGGAATATTTAAAGGTTTAACAAAATCCTATCGATTAAATTGAAAAGAAACTCTTTTGTGTATTTAGAACCTCGCGGTCTTATTCGACTGCTTCAATTTATTTTCGCCATTTTTGCTTTCGCCACAGCATGTAATGGCGGTTCCGATTTATTACTTAGTAATGGTTCTAAAGAACAGGTCCGTGTTGAATGGTCCTATCCCTATAATTTACAACAAGCATCCA
>ERZ781399.2237-NODE-2237-length-15975-cov-4.526759_pt1 | contig 15975 bp, 15 predicted proteins | sample MGYA00511014_ERZ781399 | MGnify/ENA primary metagenome ERZ781399 (study PRJEB29847, sample SAMN06458254) | wastewater metagenome | isolation source: Wastewater bioreactor | place: South Africa: Cape Town | study: EMG produced TPA metagenomics assembly of the...
TTATGTGGGATCGTGGTCTTCGTGTACGAAATGTTTCATTCTTTAATTTCCCAAGTGCAAATACACAAGCTATCTATGGACCAATTATTACCGGTCGTTGTGTAATTTATTGCGGAGGTAAAATATTTTCGATATGATTTCCATTGAAAATGCTTATCGTCTAGGTTGGTTAACTAAATTCTCACAATTGTCATTTACGAATGTCGCGAATCGTGGTAATTTCCGTTGGAGTTATGATGGTTTATATCAAGATGAAGATGGTACATTGGGCAATACAGCAAATAGTGTCATTCTTTCACCAGATAATCTTTGGAATTCATCAAGTTTATGCACACGAACACCGAACTTTCTCAATGCTATCACATGTCCAGTATCATTAGGCACATGGATTCGATTTGCTTTTAATAAAGCTAATCTTGGACAAAATGGTGAAGTTCTAAATGTTTACGATTCATCAAATCATCACACCGTTGTTCTCAATCTTCAAAAACGTTTAACACATCCTCATGGCTACATGATGAATTTATTAGCAAAACAAACATATCTATTCCAATTCCAAAATGCGAATGTACGTTGAAATAATTCTATCGAAAAGTTTATTTACATATATCTATATCTATTTGAATCCGTTCTAGAGTTCAGTCAATCTATCATACACTGGTGCTGCATACAGTTTAGCACCAGGTGATTATTTAATCATTATTCATCAAGTTTCTTATATGCCCGATCGTGTCTATACAATTTCAAGCACACAATTAACTGATCAATCACCTTCACCACTCACAGCAGCAAGTAACAATGGTGCTTGGTACTATAACAATGCAACCTTTGAATTCACTTACATTGGTATAGATTACATTTTGTTCATAATCATTTTTTTTTAAATATATTTTTATTCAGTTAAAAATCCATCAACAAGTACGACTACAGTCGATGTACCGATCTTTTTGAATGTCATCAAATGTCGATATGTAAATTGTGAAATACCAGCACAACCCGGTCTCGAACTACCAGCAGTTGCTCGACCATCAGATGCTCTCTACTGGTCAAACGATTCAGATTGGTCATTTGCAACAGAAGGTTATGGTGGATCAAGTAAGTCATTCATATAATAATTAAACAAACTGTCTTATTATTCATTATCGTATACGAATAGATGGTGTAAAACCTGTTGATAATACAAACATCTTGATTCCACGTGGCATTTGGCTCGTTATCGATTATCCATTGCCTATCATTCGTTCGTTAGTAGTTGAAGGTGTACTCGAATTTGAACAAGTATGAATTTCTATTGAATGCGTTCAAAATTGATTGATCTCAAATTTCATTCTAGGGTATGAACAACACAATGAATGTCGAAAGTTTAGTTATCAATGGTGGTCAATTGATTCTTGGTAAGAAATTCATCATCGATTGAAAATCTTCATATTCCATGGACGATTTTATTTTTTGTTTAGGCTGGCCAAATAATCCACAAACAGGAAATGTCGATATTGTCATAACTGGTTCATCATCTGCCAATGTTCTATTACCGAATGACGGCGGTTCATTAGGTCAACGAGTTATTGGTGTATTAGGTGGTCTTGATTTACATGGTATTCCTCGAAATGTTTCATGGACACGTTTAGCAGCAACAGCATCGGCTGGTCAAAGATCAATTACATTGGTTGAACCAGTTGATTGGCATGCTGGTGATGAAATTCTTTTGACAACAACCGATACACGAATTGATCATATCGATCGAGTGACAGTTGTAAACGTGACTGGAAATGGTCAAGTCGTAACATTAAACCGAGCATTGACATATTCACATATTGTTATTCATAATGTTTTTCCCAATGGTGAAATCTATCACGTTGCTGGTGCTGTTGGTCTATTAACAAGAAATGTTCGAGTTATTAATCGAAGTCCTGCATCAGAAAAAATTGGTTTTCGAATTTATGTCTCGGATTATTCAACGAACATCTGGGATCCGATTTATAGTGAATATTTTTCAACATATTACAAAGGTTATGCTCGATTATCTGATGCACCACTTGAAGACAAACGTGAAGCTATTCATTTGTATAATCTTGGCGACTGGAATATTTCTCGACCAACATACATCGATTCATGTTCATTCGATACCGGTTACTACTCGGCGTAAGATTCGTATTTGACATCAAATTCTCGTTTAATGTTTTCTGTTTGGTTTTAGTATTGGCATTTGGAATACAAATGGTGTACCTGTCACAAACAATTTTGTCTACAAAACATTCGAATCAGCTATTGTGACAAACGGAAAGAATAATATCATTCAAAAGAATCTTGTTTCAAGTATCTATTGGTCAGGTGAAGCACAACCGGAATATGCTGAATTCAACATCAATTGGGATGGTGCTATCATGTCTCGAGATGCCGAAAGTGTTGTCATGAAAGTAAGAACGAATTCATTACAATGTAGTTTAAATAAAATAAAATCTTCTACGATATTTGCAGGACAATTTGGTCAGTGGTGCTCAACGTCTTGCCTATCGAATTCAAGGAAATGCATGTCCAACAACAGCTTTACCATATGGTATTGACAACGACTATGATAATAATGAAGCACATTCATCTATGGCTGGTGCTGTCATGTGGCCTCAAGATCCTGGTTTTCAATATGATACAAGTAATGCTTGGCAAGACTATAGAAATTCAATATTGATTGAAATTATTTTGTTTTAGGCTGTGTTCTCATCAAAGGATTCAAGTAAGTTTGATTAGAGAATATTTTTGTCATGATTTCTATTATTGATTTTTATATTGAATAGAACATACAAGACATGGTACTATGGTTTATACATCAATACTGGACATAACATTATTATCGATTCATGTCAATTGGCTGATAGTTATGTCGGTATTTTTTCATTTGTCAAAGCAATTTCACGTAATTGAAAATTTAAAGAAAAAATAAAAACTCTAAATAATTTAAATATTTTTTTAGCATTAACTCATCGAGTTGGTAATAATTCGATTATTCTACGAAATTCATTGGTCATCGGTGATATTACACAAAATTGTGCTGATACTATTGATACTACTACACTTAGTGAAATTTATGGAAAAAAGATTGTACCACTTATCGCTGGATCATCATCTTCAGATTTAAGAGGTCGTGTCGGTATATCTTTTCCTTACTTCTCTGGAGATAATATGATTCCACAACACCCATGGACAAGTATTGGTTCTTATCCAGCTAGTAAGTCAACTTCAAAAAGAAAAAAGAAACGAACATGTATTTTATTGAAATCAAAATTAATAATTTGTAGTTGATGGTTTGATGACAATAACAAACTTGACGTTCGCGTATTACAATACTATCTGTTCACGTACAGATACAGCTATTCGTGTATCACAAAATAATGATGATGGACAACATCCAATTTCATCGAGTGCATCGTATTTCTACAATTCGTCAGCATCAAACTTAATCTACAACGGACGACCGAATCTAGGTGTTGTTAATCCAAGTGATTGTGTTGGTAAGAAAACACGTTCATCACGTTTACAACGATGAAATTCATTCATTCATTTGTATTTAGATATGGATTGTGATGGTTTGAAAAAAGCTCTCTTTATCGATACCGATGGTACACTCTTTGGTTCACCATCAAGCGTGTTTTCACAAGCTGAATACGATTGGGGCGATCAATCTCATGGTGTTGGTGATTATCGTATTCCAACGGTTGCTTTAGCCGATTCAAATGGTCTTCAAATCAATATCAGTGGACCTTATCCAGCCCGTGGTATTAGTCGTGCAGCAGGTTGTTCATATCAATCATCGTATCAAATGTACGTTTGTCCAAGCATAACCAACTATCGAATGTTAATTATCGAAAGCATGGATTCAGACACAGAAACACGACGTCTCTCACCTGTTGCTGTTTTCTCTGATAATGGATACATTGATTTAATCAATGGTCCACAAGATCATGGTTGGTGTAACGGTTATACATGTCAAAAACGTATATCTACATTCATGGCATTAGTTCAAAGTGGACATCAATATAATATTTATCTCACAAGTACAACACCTAATCATATGCGTTTCCGACTTCTCAATTCTGATGCAACTATACGTACATCATTGGCACTTTATTATGATTCATTACAACAAGTCGATGTCTATGCCAATGATGTTTATGTTGCTCCAACAAATGTCGATAGTAACTACGCGTTTTTGATGTTACTTGATCAACCAAACGGTGTTACACTTGGATCAGCACCTGGTACAAATTTCTTCAATCGGTAAGAAGATAAATAATACAAACACAAATCATTATATACGAATCATGATCTGTATTTTCTGTTTAGAACAACTCAATTAGAATATTTCCTAATTGATGGTGTTACAGTTATCGATTTACAAATCTCTGAATTAATTGTTTTAACATTCGGTTTACCACCAACAACACCATCAGCATTCTATTCAAGTAATGTTGCAGCAAATCTAGCTGCTTTACTCGGTGTTACAGACGATAAAATCCGACGTGTCAATGTGATTACAGCAACTAGTGATACGTAAGAATTTTCTATTTTCAAATGAAACAAAATCCTATTCGATATTTTCCTCATAAATAGTCGTGTTCGTCGTCAAACATCGACAATCTATCTTCGTGTTGAGATTCGTTCAGATCCACCAACTAGCTTATCAGCTGGCAATAGTGCTGCATCAACAGCTATTCGTAATACGAATGCAGACATTATCAATAGTTATCAATCAGGTGAATTACAAGCAGCATGGGCAGCAAGTGCAGCTACTGGTTTCACAATACCATCGAGTTTAAGTGTTCAAGAACCAGGAAATCAAACAACAGTGGAATTGAGTGTCATTGATCGATTAGCATTAGTAACACCTCCATCATCATGTCGACAACAAAGTGCATGCGATGTTCAACCAGTTTTAGTTGCTTATGATTCATCAGGAAACGTAATTAATAAATTGGGTTCAAATGATCAACCATGGCAAATAACAGCTACAGTTATCTCACCAGCAGGTGTTGGTGTTGTCGGAGGTATTGCTAATTATAGTAACGGACAATCACAATATTCAGCATTTGGTGTAACATCGACTGGCACAGTTCAAGTTCAATTCAGTTTAGTTTCACCTTCTGGTGTTGCAGCGTAAGTTAAGATTATTATTATTGATGATAGATAATCGTTTGTTTTTGATTTCATTTAGGACATTCGTTCAAAGTGTTAGTCTAATTACTTCATCACCATCATTGACCGTTTCCGATGCAGTTCTTTCAGCTTTACAATATGGAATCGTTGATGTCGTTTCTGTCAATCAAACATTTAATTTATCAGCAATTATTGTTGATAAAATTTCAAGTATTCAAATTGGTAATATTCAATGGGGTAGTTTTACTTGGACAGCAGCTGCTACACTCTATACTGATATTCAATATCAATCGAACGGTTCATTAGTTGCAGGAAATACATCAGCTGTTATTGTCGATACAACTGGAGGTACAATTTCAGTTGTTAACTTAGCTATCAATCAAACAGGAATGTACGTTATTAAATTATTACTAACATCATCGAATAATGTTTATTCAATACCATTGACATCATATGCTATTCTTGTAAAGAAATCAACAGGTAAGAAAATATTTTTACTAACTTTCGAAAAGAAGATTTAATTATTGTTCAGTTACACTGGAAACGTTTACTGGTTTTCCACCTGCAAATATTACATACGATACAGATTATTATGCACTTAAAGCAAGTGGTCGATTAGAAATCCTTCGATGTGCTCTTTATAATTATCTCGTATTTACTCTTAACATGCCGATAACCAGTAACATTGTGTTGACAGCAGGAAGTACTGTTGCAAGCTTTGTTACATCAGGCAGTACATCAGGTGCAGCTCAAAATCTACAAGCAGCTGTCTCGAACATCACAACTCAACCAACTGCTGTAAGTGGTCTTACAGCTCGTTCGGTCAATATCAATGGTCGAACATACTATGCATCATCGGATTCATCGTCTTATCAACAAGCAAACAATATTCCATTAATTGTTGGACTTGTTGTCGGTCTTATCGGTGGTACGCTTTTGATTGCCGGTTCAGTCTATGGTTATAAGAAATATCAAACGAAAAAACGAGGCCAACGTTTAGTTAATGATATGGATGTTGAAAGTTCATCCGCCGTTTCACCTGTACAAGAAGTTCAAAGTACTGTCACTTCGTCAGTACCATTTAATAGTCGTCCGAAAATAACACGACGTACATCAATTACTTCGCCAAACAATCGACTTCATACACCATTAGAACATCATACACAAGAACGTGTTCCATCAGCTGCTATGAGTGTTACAATGCTTGATTGTGTAACACCACATAATCACCCGGCACCAAGAAAAGCAATGCCACCAATTGAACTCATCAAATTCGATTAAACATGAAACACTTTTTCCCTCTCTCTCGCTCTCATCGTAGTGAACATTTGCATACACAAGAAAACCATATAGTTTTTCACTCATTCTTAGTTTCTCTCTAGTTCTCACTTATATTTTAAACTTTCCAATAAAATTCTCCTTTAATTCTTCAATAAAAGTATAAACATTCAGATTCACGTCTTTTTTTTTTGTTGTTGAAAGAATGGTAAAGTTTCACAAAAAATCCAACGGAGAAATATTATCTAAACAATGAAAAATAATGAATAATAAATACAATCAAGTCTCTCGATAAGTTTACCATTATTTGGAGAACCAGATCGATCTGAGTTAAAATTATTAATATCTTGTGATCGATTCATTGACCGTGATGTAATTACACGTTGTTGCCAAGTTTTATTCATATAAGGAGATGCAACTGACGACGACGATGAATCACTTGTATCAGATATGCTCGTAGCCGATTGAAATGACAATGGACTTTGATTACTATTATTTCTAAGATCTTGTCTTTCAAGATTAGTTTTTGGCTGCGTGTTCGAACTGTCAGTATGATCGAATGTCGATGTTGTGATTGAATCGTCTGTGTGCAGAAAATCTTTAGAATTTATAACTGATTGTGATCTTTTGTCTGGAGATATTGCTGAATTCTTTGTTTGCATTTTACTGTCTTGATCTAAACCTGACTCAGACACTAATTATAAAATAATGAAGATTTCCTAAAAATAACAGAATACTTTTTGACATGAAATGTTTTGAACTGATTCTGCTTGAATTTGAAGTAATTGCACTCATATCAGAAATTTTTGTTGCACTGGATTGTTGTTTCTCTTCTTCGTCTGAGTTCTGTTTTTCAATACCATAGCCTAATTTTCGACGAAGTTCTTTATTTTTAATTCCATAAACTAATCCAAGTATTTCATCGTTTGAATTTACACGTTTCATCTGTTCTAAATGAGACCAAGGTATACAAACATTCGGTTCCGTGCATGGAGAATAGCATCTGAATAGATTTCGACAACATTGAATAATTCTTTCTAATCGATTGAATAATTGTGCTGATATCATTCGATCGAACTGTTGTTCATTGTGAAAATATCGAACAAACATAAATAATTCTTGAACAATCGAAGAAATCGACGAATAATTACTCAAATATTGATACTCGATTTCTCGAGATAATTTCAATCGAATTTGATGAATTTTTTCGGCCATAAAAGCTAATCTTTCTAATTGACATTCGGTATAGAATTTATGACATTCAACAATCGACGAAAGAAAAAATAGAAATTCTCCAAGAAAATCAATTAAAATTTTAAGAACATTTTCTCGTCGGAAATTGCATGTGTTTTGTAATTTACAATCTCTTTTCATATCATCAATTAAACTTTCAATGCACACGAACAAAATTCGAAAACAAAAATAAATCTAAACTTGAAACTATGGTTATTTGCACCAAACTCAATCTACTAGAAAAAAAATATCAGGAAGTACGTTTCGTTTTCTTGAGTCAGCAAAATGCCATCTTATCCTCATTAGTTACTCAATAGAGACAAGACAAAACTAATGATATGTTTAAATATCGTATGCATGAGAGATTCTGTCTTAAGGATAATCATGGATAAAGAAGAAATTATATTTTTTAGGTTTTTGTATTAATACCAAATGAATAGCATAGCCATTGTATAATTGAAAGAATAGGGTTAAATATAAGAACCATTAAGATATGAAGAATATTATTCAATATTAAAGATACTTTTGTTCTAAAAATAAGTACAATTGACTTTTAATATCTTCTTTTTCTCGTGTAAATAACTTTGACACTTCAATATTGAAGTTGAAAATGTGGAGACAAATTATTATTATTCAGTCAGCTTAATGAACTTTTTCTTGCCATTGAAAAAAACAATCGTATGTGTGCGTGTGTGTGCTAATGTTGCATAATTGTTTGACAAACGAAGTTATTTTGTGAAAAAAAAATTAATTTCATTCTTCGAACATTTTGACAAATTTCGAAAACATTTATTTCAACAAGTTTTCTATTTTTAATCATATATATTGCATTTTATGCTATTATTTGATCACACTTTAACAACTGTCGTGAAACAATTAATATTTTCTATATATATATTCTCGTAATTAAACAAGAGAGTGGTTAATAAGTTTGAGCCTAAAAGACGCATTAAAACGAAGCTTTTACGACAAAAAGTAATCACAGTTAGAACCGGATATGATACTCCATTTTTTTTTTCGAGTTGTTTTTAGCAACACTTTCCGTTCTTTCTTTTGTTAAATTTAATCTCTATGAACAATGCAAAAGTATATCTATTGTTCTTGTTTAGTTCAATAATAATCATAGTCACGCAAAGTCGAGAAAGAAAAACGACAATTTAGATCAATTATGTTCATTCTTTCATAAATATCATTTACGTCAAAGCAAAATAAAAATATCTACTACCGAAGATTGATATATTTTCCTCTTGAGAAACGACGAGACAGTCCATCAAATCTCAGCATGTGTAAACCATTCAGCGAAAATAATTGCGTTAAGTGCGATCTTTGTATAATGACGCACGACATCATTGTTTCGTTATGTGCACTAGTTTGACATGAACAGAAACGAACGCATGCATCGTCTCGCTTAAGTACTAGACAGCGAAAGAGTTGGTTGAAAAAGAAAAAGAAATACGTCTGTCGGGGAATTTCTTTCTAATTCAGTTTATAATTTAAATGCGTGTCAGCTGAATCTTTTCCAAGAAAACTTTCATTATGATCAAAAGACGTTGAATGAAATTTTCTTTTCTTTCTTTATATTTATATATTTTTTCGTTATTTATTAAAAAAAGAAGGAAGAAAAAGAAAAGAAAAGAAAAGAAAAGAAATGATAGGAGCCGTTGATTAGCCCAGACAAAACGTAAAAATATATCAGGAAGAAAAAGAGAACGAGAGAAAAATCAGAAAGAAACTATTTCTAATTTTTTTTTTCGACATTTCTTATTTCGTAGAGATTTATCTCAGATCTTTAATTCAATTAATAACCATCTACATTTATAACAAAAAGAAACGACTCCATTTGTATTTGGACTAATTTTGGATCGGCAGAAAATGGCAGGTAAGATTTCAAAAAAAGAATAATATTCGGATATTAATAAGATCAGGGAATAGTGAACGAGAAATGTAAAACTCTACGATATGTTAATCAAGAGTCCGAATCGAGTGGGAAGGATTAAGTGAGATTTTATTGTTATTATAAATCCCAAATGAATATAACTTGAAGACAAAGAGTAAGAAACATGGAAATTTAATGTTTTCAATTTTCTAATTTTAAAATTTGTCTTCCGAGAAAAAAAATTCAATTAAAATAAATTCCTAACTGACAAAAAAAACCAAAGTAACATATGAAAATGCTCAAAAGAACGGGTAGACAGGTTGTGATTAGGAAATGATATAGTGACGTATTCACATACGTAATTACACATTATTTAAGATTAAAGTGAGAAACGAGATAAGTACAGAGTTTCATGTGAAAATCTCGAATTATTTTAGTATTTGAATGAGAAAAATTGGGGTATGTTCTACTGAGAATAGCATTAACAAGACGAATATAAGATGAATTCTTGAATGACTCGGTCAAAGAAAGTGCGCCATTCAATTTTAGTCACGAGACAAGAAACCGACTGAACGGCTCGATTCGACTTATTTTATTTTTTGTTCTCTAGGCTTACAAAAAATTCTCGATTATTTTCTATGGGGTTTGTGAATTGGACAACACTATTAATCATGTATACGGAAACAAATACGTCAACTAATTATACAACTAACTGTACATATAATGTTTCATATTTCCTTCAATATGTCGGCACATTCGTGGTTGTCTGCGGTTTAATCGGCAACTTTCTTTCAATTCTTGTTTTTAGTCGTAAAGCTCTTCGAACACGTTCATGTTCAGTCTATTTTCTTGCGTTAAGCATGAGCGATGTTCATGTTTTGATTGGTTATACAATAGAAAATCTTCTTTATCATGGTTATGGAATTCAATTACTATCGAATTCATTTATGTGTAAATCAACTATATTTTTGATTTATGCATCGACTGATATATCGAATTATCTTCTATCATTAGCAGCTATTGATCGATGTGTTTTAATTTCGAATTCACCTTATCATTTTCGATTTTGTCGACAATCGACAGCGAAATTTCTCATTGGATTTGTTGTTATTCTATTTAGTTTAATCAATAGTCATTTTTTGTACGGTTTTCGTATTGATCAAACCGGTTCATGTTTACCCTCAACGAATCTCTACATTGCCTTTTATATTCATCATTATGATTCGTATATAGATATAATTAAAACTGTTCTCATACCATTTACAATTATCTTTTTTTGTAATACATTTATCATAATTAAATATACACGTCAACGAAACTCATTTAATATGAACTCAAAAAATGGATTGACTCGACGTAAAAGTCGTCGACGAAAAGAAAAAGATCGTCAATTAACATGGTTTCTATTATCGACATCGATTCTATTCATTCTTCTATCATTACCATCAGAGATCAATGATTTTATTCGTACACGTTTAAGTAACACATTTCAAATCAATTATACATGCGAACTATGGGCGTTGACAACGTTACTTATTCTTATTCAACAAACAAATCATGCATCACATTTCTATGTCTATACATTAACAGGACCAATATTTCGAAAAGAATTTCAAAAATTAATATGTTTCTGGTCGGAATCGATGCAAAAGAAAGATTCATTACAAAATTCGAGACGACCATCATGTATCAATAATTTTACTCAACATTATGACATTGATGATCGACGATTTAGTATAGCTATACCAACAAAAATCGGTGTCAATCCTCGTACGAGTTTTAAACTTGATGTCTAAATTCCTGTTTTAGTTTTTTTTTACTTGTTGTTTTCATCTATTCTTTACTCATCGAATTATTCAAATCTTGCTCATAAATAAATATATACATCAATCAAACAGAACAATCTGCCGATTAATATAAGAAAATAATGAATAAAACATAGAATACATGCCTCCAGCATCTGTCATTGTTCTCCTACGTCTGCATTGGTGCGTAGGAGAATAAAATGCTTTTATATTTTCTTTTTAAAGTGAAATATTTTTTTTCTTTTCATTATCACCGATGATAATTTATAGAAAACTAAAAAAATTGTAGGGCATGATTTTCTTGTTAGTAAAGAGAAAAGAAAAGGAAAACGTACATATTCAATCGGAATTGTCATAAAATATCATCGATCGAACTTAAGTTAGACTTATACGTATTACAGCAGTATTTGCCAGTACGATATTATAATAATAAGCAACACAATTTAACCTTGATTGCAAATAATCATGTCTTAGTCATAGCAGCTCATCAACAAGGAAAAAAGATGCATTTAAGGTGATAGATAAAACGAATAGCTAGATTCGATTGAATAATCTTTTCATGAGTAAAAAAGTCCTTGATAGACTGATATATCACGCGTATTTAAACGTGACATATTATGCTGAATGCAAATGTCACAAGAAATATCGATACAAGTAACGCAATATTAAAATTCTTAGTTGAAATAATCATGTTTATTTTTAAATATTCAACAAAAAAAGTTTCATGTGCCATCAGGGAATTCCTCAAAGGTAATGTCCGAATTTGTAAGTGTTGAAACGGAACTTGTGGTAGCATCCACTGCTGCAATTCCAACATTGCTTTGAACGGTACTTGCGGTAGCATTCATTGCTATAATTCCAACATTGCTTTGAACGGTACTTGTGGTAGCATTCATTGCTGTAATTCCAACATTGCTTTGAATGGCTACTTTATCAGCACAATGTAATCCAACTCCCAGTCCAACTCCTAAACTAATTCCAAGTGCCACTGTGATACCCAGAAAACCTGCACAAATGCAAGCTGCGCACGACGGAGCACCAATTTGTCCGGCTAAATTGGGCAGCCAATCGATTCCTAAGCATTGTAAAACTACTTCTATTAAAGATTTTATTGAATCAAAACATGTTTTAATAATTTTCCATATTTCTGCAAATATCTGTCGAATTTGTCCGTCTTTTCCTTGGACTTGTGTTCTTCTTGATGGAGCATGATAATTCATTTTATCAACGTGCAATAACCAATTTAACGGCCTAACCAATGACTGTCAAACACTTATATTACGCGCTATTCAAAATATTATGGATTTATCCAAGATAGGCAAATACGATTTTAGACTGCGCTATATATTTTCATAAGAGACAGACGCCTTTAGTTTTTGTTTCTCCTTGTTTTTCTCTTCGATCGATTTGATTGACATTTTGTTTACGGTTTTATTTGCTTAAACAAAAGCGTTGAATAGCTCTATCAAATTTTTATAAATACATGTCAGTTTATCTTGAGTCAACGAATCATGACGAGTTTGATAGATATACGAACGACGTACCAATGAAAGAATATCATCGAATTTTAAATGAATAGTCTCAGCTAAATAAATAAAAAGTATATTTTTATCAAATCAATCGTTCTTCTTTTTTTGTTTCATACGAAAAATAAATTTTTGTTGATCATCGATTTTTACTGTTGTAAACGCAGTCAATTGATTATCGATATGATATTTCAATATGTAAATCATTCCTTCAATGTATGAACCGAATAATCTTGCAAAGAATTTGAATTCTTCAGTATTTTCTTCATAATTAATCTAACAAAAAACTTTCATCGAAATCAAAATAACTAAATTTCAATTTACTCGATACGAGAGTTTGTTTGTTTCTGAGATTTTAGTTGCAAAATTATCGACAACAATTTCATCGCTACTTTCATCATCATCATCATGAAGAAATGCATCGTCTATTTCGTCATTACCATCATCATCACTCCATTCATGATCAGAACGAATTACATCACGAAAAGCAAGTGATTTTTGTGGAATATAATCCTTTGAAAGAAAGATACGTACGAGTTACTTTCGTCTTTTTAAAGGTTTAGATACGTACGGTAATTATGTAGTTTCTTCGTTGACAATGTGAGATTAGTTGAGAGAGATTTTCACATGGACGAAAATAAAGATGATCTTTCGACTGAAATATAAACCAGAAATAGTTCATTTGATCGAGTAATTCATTTTCAGATAATTGAAAAAAGTTTTCATTGATGTCAATCTTCGAAAGAATTGCTAAGGCTAAAGAAAAACATTAATTATAAACATCTAGGTCAATTCACTTGACTGAATCAACCTGATATAATATCAAGAAAGTATTCATGTCGAATAATTGCGATTAAATTAATTTTTTCCGTGATTATTCGATATTTTGATAGATAATTTTCAATATCTTTCGATACAATTTCATTCCATTTATGATTATCTGTTTTAATAAATGAACATGTTTGCACAAGATACGTAAGTCGTTCGAAAATATTCAATGACTAAAATGAATCAAATTTTTGATATTCTATTTTTATTTAAACTTAACTAACCGAAGATACTTGCGTCAATTCGATCGCTGCAAGAATATTTTCGAAATTGATTCTCGTTGAAATTAATTGATTTGCATCTGAAATATGATTATTCAGTATTTAAATTCAACTTTTCAAAAACAAACCATAGCCAAAATGTAAAAATATCGAATTGATAATCTCATGTCCGATGTTTGATTCTTTATTTGGATATTTCTCAATGAAAGACTCGATTAATTCCTACCCCAATAAACAAAAAAAAACAGTTCAATAAATATTTTGTAGAGTAAAATTAAATTTACTTTAAGTAAAAACGGTTGACTAAACGATAGATTTGATCTATACAAACATGTCGGGATGATTAACTGATCAGGTACGGATAAATCTAAATCAATGAAATGTTTGTATTTCCAAGCAATCTGATACAGTCAAGTTAAACAAACCAAATCGAATTAAATCACATAGAAATGAAACGAGATTGTAATCGGAATTTTTCGGATGAAATATCGATGAAGAATCAAATAGAAAGATCAACGGTCCATTTTGTTGACATGTTTTTAAGCATCGATAGATGAACTATTGAGATCAAATGTTAAACGAATGAGATAGATTTTATTTACAGAAAATAATTCAGGTTGATTGAAATTCAATTGAGAAAAATCAATAAAACCCAAGGATTTCATCATAAAACTTTCGAATATTGAATTTGTTTGAAATGATGAATTCGAAAAGATTTTTGTTGTCAACGGCCAATTAAATCGAGTAATTAAATGTCGAAATATCCAAAATAATTGCGAACAAGTCGTATCTTCATTTACAAAACCAATGAAAATCAGTGACACATTTGTCTAGACAGTGAGGAGAAAAACGCAGATGTTCAATGAGAATAATCTTCAAGAATAAGAACTACTTGAAATAGAGCACGAAATGTTTTCATCGGTTGAATATGAACATTAATTGATGAAGAATATCGATAGGCTTTTCGATAGGTATAATACATTTGAAATCTAGTTATCAAATTCGAAAGAATTGGTATCGTGAACTGTTCTTTCCATAGAATATTTTCATCGATATAGGAAAGATTTGTTAAAGAATATCGTTCTAGAAATCTTCATTACATTCGAATGTTCATTATTTATTTCCTACCATTGAATTTTCGTTTGCTAAGAAAAGAAAATCTTCATACAATTCGATTTTGTTTTTCGTTTGACACACTTACAAATCTATTATTCGACCTCGTTTATCAATTAAATCGAACAAATTCTTATTCCAATAATATCTCAACGGTGTTACTGAACGTCTAAAAATTGATTCTGTTTTCTTTTTTCCTTCAAATCAATCATTCTACCCGGATAAACGAAAATCAAAAATATCCTTTTCGCCTGATATGTACGTATCAAACCATTTATACGTCATCTAAAATCGATATTTGCTTGTGTGTTTGAATTTCAATGAACGAATGTTTTCTTACGAAACTTGTCGGTGTACATATTTGACATGTACGAGAGAGATTTGTTAAACGTTGTGCATATTTTTGAAGATCTTGCTCGACAAGATCATTTTTATAGATATTTACCAAACGTGATATACGCTATTTAGAATGAAAATTCGTACTAAAAAGGTCAAAAATTAATGTCGTTTCAATCACTTCAGTCGAAATATTTGTTTCATCGACTTGAATCGCTTGAGATTCATTATATAATTGTCGCCAATTGATCATTTTCTTTTATATCTATTACTCTATGAAGTCTTCTTCTTCTTCTTCCATAAAACTTCCATAATTTACAATGACTCATCGTAGGCGGATGAACGAACCAATCATAGCGTGCGTTTATTAGTTTAGAGGCCATTATGATCGATCAGGCTTTTCGACAATCCACGTTTACGCATATTTTACCCAAAGCACTATTTTTCTTCCGATACTTCGAAGTTGACTTTTTCTATTGCATTACATCAGATAAATAAAAAACTATGATGAAGTGGCTGACGCAATGCTTAGTTATTTAGACTAGACATTTTCTTGTTTTCTTCTATATTTACAGATGGCAACGTCAACAGACGAAACAACAGAGAAACTT
>ERZ781399.2248-NODE-2248-length-15896-cov-3.440061_pt1 | contig 15896 bp, 15 predicted proteins | sample MGYA00511014_ERZ781399 | MGnify/ENA primary metagenome ERZ781399 (study PRJEB29847, sample SAMN06458254) | wastewater metagenome | isolation source: Wastewater bioreactor | place: South Africa: Cape Town | study: EMG produced TPA metagenomics assembly of the...
ACCCGGAAGGCACCTCGCGCGTGCTGCGCGAGGCGATCGGCCGCGTCTACGGGCTGGACCCCAACCGCATCATCTGCGGCGCCGGCTCCGACGAAATCCTTAACCTGCTGGCGCACACTTATCTGAAGCCCGGCGACGAGGCGATCAGCACCACGCACGGCTTTCTGGTCTACCCCATCGCGACGATGGCCAACGGCGCTGTCAACGTGGTCGCGCCGGAAACCAACTTCACTGCCGACGTCGACGCGATTCTGGCGCGCGTGACGCCACGCACCAAACTGGTGTGGCTCGCCAACCCCAACAACCCGACCGGCACCTACCTGCCGTTCGACGAGGTGAAGCGGCTGCGTGCCGGCCTGCCGCCGCATGTCCTGCTGGTGCTGGACGCGGCCTATTCCGACTTCGTGTCGCGCAATGACTACGAGATCGGCATCGAACTGGTCGCGACCACCGACAACACGGTGATGACGCACACGTTCTCCAAGATCCATGGGCTCGCCGCGCTACGCATCGGCTGGATGTTCGGCCCGACCAACATCGTCGATGCGGTGAACCGCATTCGCGGACCCTTCAACGTCTCGACGCCGGCCATGCGCGCCGCAGTCGCCGCGATCGAGGATACCGCGCATATCCAGATGTCACGCGAGCACAACGAGAAATGGCGCAACTGGATGACGGAAGAGATCACCAAGCTCGGCCTCACCGTGACGCCGAGCGTGGCCAACTTCATCCTGATCCACTTCCCGACCACCAAGGGCAAGACCTCGGCCGACGCCGATGCCTTCCTGACCAAGCGAGGCCTGGTATTGCGCGCGCTGAACAATTACGGCTTGCCGCATGCGCTGCGCATGACTATCGGCACCGAGGAAGCCAACATTCTGGTGCGTGACGGCCTGCGCGATTTCATGGCGCAACCATGAACGCTGTACCATTGTTTCCCCGCGTCGCGCTAATCGGCTTTGGCCTGATCGGCGGCTCCATCGCACGCGGCACGCGCGCACAAGGCCTCGCCGGCGAGATCGTTGCCACCGCGCGTTCGGCGGCCACACGCGCGCGTGTGAAAGAGCTTGGTATCGTCGACCGCGTCGTCGAGAGCAATGCCGAAGCGGTCAAGGACGCCGATCTGGTGATCCTGAGCATTCCGGTCGGAGCCTGCGGTCCGGTCGCGCAGGAGATCGCGCCGTATCTCAAGCCCGGTGCCATCGTCTCCGATGTCGGCTCGGTCAAGGGTGCGGTGGTGCGCGACATGGCTCCGCATCTGCCGGACAACGTGCATTTCATTCCGGCGCATCCGGTCGCCGGCACCGAAAATTCCGGCCCCGACTCGGGCTTCGCCGAACTTTTCACCAACCGCTGGTGCATCCTGACGCCGCCGGAAGGCGCCGATCCTGCTGCGGTGGAGCGATTGGGAGAATTCTGGAGCACGCTCGGCGCCAATGTCGAAGTGATGAAGCCGGACCACCATGACCTCGTGCTGGCGGTGACCAGCCATCTGCCGCATTTGATCGCCTACACCATCGTCAGCACCGCCGACGAACTGGAAGACGTTACTCGCTCGGAAGTGCTGAAGTTCTCCGCCGGCGGCTTCCGCGACTTCACCCGCATCGCGGCATCCGATCCGACGATGTGGCGCGACGTCTTCCTCAACAACAAGGACGCCGTGCTGGAGATGCTCGGTGAGTTTCAGGAAGATCTCTCCAAGCTCACCCGCGCGATCCGCCGTGGCGATGGCGACGCGTTGTTCGACCACTTCACACGCACCCGCGCGATTCGGCGCGGCATTCTCGATATCGGTCAGGACGAAGCCAAGGCCGACTTCGGCCGCACGCATGCGGGCCTGAAGAAAAAGCAATAGCGCTCCATTGCCGGAAATAATCCGGCAATCGATCCTTCGCGTCGCGATGGATGCGCGGGTCATGCCCGCGCATGACACGTCTTCAGATAGGTGCCGCCGTCTCAGAACAGCGGCGGCACCTGGCCGACCTTGATCGGCCCCAGCAACACTTCACCATCGACGAAGCGCAACGGGAACGAGCGCGCCTTGCGGCCTTCCAGTTCGCTGGCAGTGCCAAGTGCGTTGATGCCCGCCGCGATGCCCGCGCTGGCATTCTGCCGCACCACCTTGCCGAGCCCGGGGATCATGCGATCGAGCGAACCCAGCAGATTGTCGACGTCGCGCGACTTCACGCCCGGCGCGACGCGGTCCAGCGTCGCCTGCGGCACGCCTTCCTCCAGCATTTTCTCGATGCCGAGCGCGGAGATCGCCTTCTCGATGCCTGCAACCGTCATCTGCAACTCGCCATCGAGATGACCATCCGCCGTCAGACCGAGCGACCCGGCAGCAACTGAAATCAGATCGCCCTGCTGAATGCGCGATTGCACGATCTCGATGCGTCCGCCTGCCGCCTGCATTTCGCGGAACCGGTCCGGCCATGGCTTCGGGTTGAAATCGCGCAAGCCATGTATCTTGGCGCGAATGTCGGCGTCGAACGGCTGCGCCAGCAGCGGATGCACCTCGAGCATGCTGCCTGCATTGACCTGCAGCACAGCTTCAATCACCGGACGATCCGGAACCGTTTCTTCGGCGAGCCGGCCGTGTAGTTCGAGATGCGTCGCGCGCCCCAGCGGCACCGGCGTCGCGCCGCCGATCCGGTCAACAGCCAGATCGTCGAACACCAGCGCGCCGCGCTCCGGCGTTGCCGGCAAACCATAGATGCTGCTGCGCGCGGTGCGCCAGTTGACCTGCAGCGACGGCGGCTGGCCTCGTTCCGCAAGAGTCGCGGGCGCGGCAAATTCGGCGATCAACAGTTTCGGCGTGTAGATCTGCGCCACCACCAGAATTTTGCCGAGTTGCGCCGTCACCGGCGCTGCTGCAGCGCCTTGCGCTGTCTGCGCCACCAGCGTGACGCTGGCACCCTCGCAGGTCACTTCAAGCCGGAACGGGAAACCCGCAACGTGGCGCTTGGCGCAATCATAGATGCGTCCCGCCTTGGCCTCGCGCGCCCGCCAGTTATCGACGGTCTGATCGACCTGCGACGCGGCGTAGAACCAGAAGGCGCTCCACGCCACCGCCGCGAGTACGACGAGGGCAGGCGCGACGAAGACCGGCCACAACGGGCGACGACGTGGAGACGGGATCAAATCGGACATCGGCAACCTTATATGCAGGATTTTGTCGAATCAGCGGTGTCTGCTTGCCACATCCAGACCGACAATTCGACGCCGGAGGGCAAATTCGGGGCTTCGCTCTGGAAGTTTGATCTGATACCCGTTCGCGCAATGTCAACCACGTTTTCCCCGCAGATGGACCTGCACGACGAGAGCGCAGAGAGCGATCTGTGGGTGTTCGGCTACGGCTCGCTGATGTGGCGGCCGGGATTCGAATTCATCGAGCAGGTTCCGGCGCGGCTGATCGGCGCGCATCGCGCGCTGTGTGTCTACTCATTCGATCATCGAGGTACGCCAGAAAAGCCCGGCCTTGTGCTCGGCCTCGATCGCGGCGGTGCATGTCGCGGCATCGCGTTTCGCGTGGCCCAGGCCAAGCGCACGGCCACCATCGCGTACCTGCGCGAGCGCGAGCAGACCACCCACGTCTATCACGAAGTCATGCGCTCGGTCTGGCTGGAGGATCGCGCGCGCCGGCGCGTCAGCGCGCTCACCTACGTCGTCGATCGCGGCCATGTGCAATATGCCGGGCGTCTCAGCCTGCAGGAGCAACTGCGCTATGTGCGGCAAGGACATGGCCGCTCCGGCGATAACCGCAGCTACGTCATGTCGACTGTCGCCTCGATCGAGGCACAAGGCTTTCGCGACGCGCCGCTGCATCAGCTCGCCGCGCTGCTGCACGATGACGGCGGCAACTGACGCTCACCGCTTTTTCGCAGCGACGTCTGGAACGCGACCAAACAGTTGTGCTTGCTCGGCGCGGGCAGCGGCCACGATCCGTTGTGTCGCCGCCTCCACCACGGCGCTGACACGCGTCGTGAATTCATTGCGCGACAATCCCGGCGGCAATGGATCGAGAAATTCGACCACCAGCGTGCCCGGATAGCGCAGGAAGGTCCGGCGCGGCCAGAACAGCCCCGAATTCAGCGCCACCGGCAAACAGGCGACGCCGCAACTGACGTAGATCTGCCCAACGCCGGGCTTGTACTGCGGCGGCGCATCGACGGCGGTTCGCGTGCCTTCCGGAAAGATGATGAGTTGACGGCCGCGCCGCACCTCTTCGCCGGCGCGCCTCACCATCTTCATCAAGGAGCGGCCGCCGGCGGCGCGATCGATCCCGATCATGCCGGCCTTTTTCAGATACCAGCCGAAGAACGGAATCCATTCCAGTTCGCGCTTGAGGATGTACAGCGGCTGGTCGAAGAACTGCAGCAGTGCGAAGGTCTCCCACATCGACTGATGCTTGGACGCGACGATCAGCGGTCCCTGCGGAATCTTCTCGACGCCGCGATATTCGACGCTGGTGCCGCAGATCACGCGCAACAGCCAGATGCTCGTGCGAGCCCAGAATTTTGCGACGCCAAGAATAGCCCAGCGCGGCATCACGAAGGTCGGCAGCGCCAGAATGATCAGACAGACCAGCAGCACATAGAACAGCACGTTGTAGAGTAGCGAGCGCAGAAAAATCGCAACCATCGACAATCCGATCAATTGGCGCCGGCCTTCGCCGTCTTGCGCGAGGGCACGACGGCAGCCGGGCTATCGCCAATTTCCGGCGACAGTTCGAGACCGAGATCGGCCAGACGCACCCGGACCTCGGCGGCAACATATTTGACATACTCAGATAGCAGCAGCCGCATCGTCGGGCCACTGGTCCACCATGGCTCGTCACGCCATTTTTCGCTGACCACCGAGAACGGAATCAGCGTCACGTCCGGCATCGCGTGCGACATCTCCACGATGGCGCGCGGCATGTGATAGTTCGACGTCACCACGATCAGCGAGCGGAAGCCGCGCTCATGCACCCAGCGGCGCGTTTCGGCGGCGTTGCTGCGCGTATTGACGGCGGAGCGGTCGAGGTCGGCGCAACAATCGAGCAAAGCCTGACTGTCCGGAACCGAGCGCGAGATGTCGTTGATGCGATTGGTCGGATGCACGCCGGAAATCAGCAGGCGCTTTCCGTAGCCGCCGGCGAGCAATTCCACCGCATCGGAGACGCGCGACGACCCGCCGGTCAGCACGACGATGCCATCGGCGCGGCTGGCGGGCTTGAGTTCATCGACGCGCAGTTGCGAGAGGAAGCCGACGAAGCCGACGCCGCCCGCGACGAAGGCCAACGCGAAGATAGTGACGATCAGCGCGCGCCACCAGCCGCGCGGACGCGCAGGCGGGCGCACTGCTGCCACTTCCGGATCACTCTGCTTGACCTGCGATTCCATAGCGATGCTGATCAACCCGTCCCGTGGCAAGTCTAGCGCTTATTGGGGCGAAGTGGAGTCCGCCCGGCCCGCGGCGACCGCCCATGATGAAGCAGTTGCATCGTTCTACTCGATATCGTCGAGGGTCGCGAACAGCGTATGCCGCGAGGCCCAGGCCGTGATCGCCGCGATCAGAACCGCTTGCGCCGCCAGCGCCAGATAGCCGGACGGCCGCAGCGAGAACGTCCCCAGCAGGGCGGCGAACTGGTCGCCCACCGGCGTGCCGGAGAACCAGCCGGCGATCGATTCCGAAAAACCAAATGCCAGCATCGCCGCGCCACCGCCGATCACCCCGCCCTCCAGCCCCAGCCGCAGGAAATGCTGCAGGAAACGGTTGGCGATGTAGCGGTCGCCCGCGCCGACGAAATGCAGCACCTCGACGATGGGGCGATTGGCCGCCATTGCGCCGCGCGTGGCGAACGATGTCGATATGATGGCGGCGATGATCACCAGCGCCAGGATGCCGAGACCCGCGAACACGATGGTGCCGCTCATGGCGCGCATGCGGTCGATCCAGGCGCGATGATCGTCGACGCTGACCGACGGCACCACCTGCTTGATGCGGCTATCGAGCTGCTGCAGATCGAGCGTACTGCCGGGTACGATCCGCGCCACGATGACGCGGGGCACCGGCAGTTCATCGAGCGACAGGCCGCTGCCCAGCCACGGCTCCAGCAACTTGCCGGACTCCGCCTTGCTGAACGGCCGCACGTCGGCGATGCCGGGCTGCGCTTTCACCGCCTCGGTAACGCTGGCGACATCGCGTTCGATATCGCGCCCGGTGAGCGGCCGCACCTGAATGGTGATCTCGCTGGACACGTCGGATTGCCATTCCGCTGCCGAGGCGCGCACCAGCAGCACCACGCCGGTCGACATGCAGGCGAGGAACGTCATGATGGCGACGACGACGACCAGCGCGCGGCCGGCGATCGAGCCGCGCGGCACGATCGGCGAGACGTTGCGCGCCTTGGCCGGCATCTGCGGACGGTCCTGCCCGAGATCCATCAACGCATCGCGCTGGTTGCCCGATCTATTCATAGATGTGCAGCCGTCCCTGATGCAGCACCAGCCGCCGCGCTTCGTACTGATCCATCAGCGCGATATCGTGGGTCGCGATGATGACCGCCGTGCCCGACTTGTTGAGTTCGATGAACAGCCGCAGCAGGCGCCGTCCCAGCGTGGGATCGACGTTACCGGTCGGCTCGTCGGCGAGCAGCAGGTTCGGCCGCGCGATGACGGCGCGCGCAATCGCCGCACGTTGCTTCTCACCGCCGGACAGGATCGGCGGCAACGCGTCCATCCGCTCGCCGAGGCCGACCCACTTCAAAAGGTCGATGACCTCGCGTCGATAGGTCGATTCGGCGCGGCCCATCACCCGGAACGGCAGTGCGACATTCTCATAGGTCGTCATGTGATCGAGCAGACGGAAGTCCTGCAGCACGATGCCGATGCGCTTGCGCAGGTTGGCGACTTCATCCTTGCCGAGCAGCGAGACGTCCTGACCGAACAGATTCACCAGCCCGCGCGTCGGCCGCAGCGACAGAAACAACAGCCGCAGCAGCGACGTCTTGCCCGCGCCGGAAGGTCCAGTGAGAAACTGGAACGAGTGCGCTGGGATCTGGAAACTGAGGTCGCGCAGAATCTCGGGGCCCAGCCCATAGCGCAGACCGACATTTTCGAACCGGACCACATTCAGCTCCGTTCGAGGTGACCTACGACGGCGGACGTCCCGGGGCGTGCCGCCCCGCCTGCCGTGCAGTGCGGTTGCGGCCAAAACCGGCCCGCTGGTTGTGCGGTGATTATGGTTTCCGATTCGTTAACGGTCGGCCGGTAGGCTGTCGATGGCGTCATAATGGCGATTCGCTCATGAACATCGTTTGCCCCCATTGTACGACATTTTATGCCATCGATCCGGCTTCGCTGGGCCCCGGCGGCCGGACCGTCCGTTGCGCCCGCTGCAAGGAGGTCTGGGTCGCACGCCCGGAAACGGCGCCGCGAGCCGACATTCTGGCGCCGTCGGCCATGGCGGCCGGTCCAGGCTCCGGCTGGGACGAGCCGGAGCGCGCGCCAACCGTGCAGCGCGACGACACGCCGGTGGTCGACAGCCCCTCGATCGCCAGCGACATGCCCGGTTCCGCCGGCGACACCATGGCGACGATCGACGTCGAGGCGCAAACGCCCCGTGTCCGGACCTCCGATGGACAGCCGCCGCGCAAAGGCTGGCTGCGCCGTCGCGCCCCGCGCCCGCCGAAACCGCGGCGTGCGGCGGTACGTTTGCCGGTGGCCTGCTTCGCCATGGCCACGCTGACCATGGCCCTGATCGTCTGGCGCGCCGAGATCGTCAGGCTGCTGCCGCAGACCGCACAATTCTACAAGCTGGTCGGCCTCGAGGTGAACCTGCGCGGCCTCGCCTTCCGCGACGTCAAGGTGATGCATGAAACTGCCGACGACAAGCCGGTGCTGGTGATCGAGGGCGGCATCGTCGATACCGGCCGCAAGCCGGTCGAACTGCCGCGCCTGCGCTTCATCGTACGCGACGCAAAAGGCGTCGAGATCTATGCATGGAACGCCGTGCTGGAACAGCCCGTGCTGAAGCCGGGTGAAAAGGCCTGGTTCCGTTCGCGTCTGGCATCGCCGCCGCCGGAAGGCCGCAGCATCGACGTGCGTTTCTTCAACAAGCGCGACCTGCTCGCGAGCGGCCTCTGATCTGCGTTCGCGAGACAGACACACTTCTCTTGCAAGTAGAACCGACAGACCATGCCGCGCGTCCTGATCGCTGACGACGAAGACTCTATGCGCCGCCTGGTGGCGCGCGCCATCGCCATGGATGGCCACGATACCGTGACCGCCGAGGATGGCGCCGAAGCGCTGGAGATTCTCATGCGCGAGGACGGGGCATTCGATCTGCTGCTGACCGACATCAAGATGCCGGTGATGGACGGCATCGCGCTGGCCTTGACCGCCGCGCGCGACTTTCCCGATCTCACCATCCTGCTGATGACCGGTTTCGCCGATCAGCGCGAACGCGCGTCGGGACTCAATGCCATCGTGCACGATGTCATCACCAAGCCGTTCTCGGTGGCCGATATCCGCAACGCCGTCGCCAGTGCATTGGCGTCGCGCAAAGGCGCGACGTAGGACGCGCCGGCATTTCTTTCAGATTTCAAACAGCCACGACAAATTATTCCCGCGCCGCCGCGCAGGTTGGTGTCGGTCGTTTCTCCCTCGCTTGGTGAGGGAAGCGGCGCGCCGCGAGGCGCAACGTGGATTGATGTCGCGCTCCGCCTCCACCGTGCGAGGGTGAAAACGAACCGCGTCGCCTTGCGGCGCGCCACCGGCGGCGATTTTGGGCGAAGGGACCGCGCTTCCGGGATGCGATGCGAGCCACACGCTCGCCGATCCAGCGGATTTCGCCGCCTTCATCGCATCCGCGTCCAGCCATCGCGTGGCAGCCGCTCGTAGTAGCGGCGGACGGTGACCCCAGCCTCCCGGACGTGTGCTTGCGAGGCACAACGCGCAGGCGCCGCATCAGCCGTTGCGGAATTGCTTCCACCGCGGCCAGTTGCATCGGGCGACAGGCCTTGCGGGCCGCGCCGTGGCAACTGCTGCTCCGCCTCAAGACGCCTCATGATGCGCCCCTCGCGAGCAGGACACGCGCAGCATACGCGCGGTTTGGAGAGCGGGGATAAGTTGTCATGTAGATGAACGGATTTTTGGTGTGGGGTGTGGCGCGCGCGGCTCCGTCATCCTGAGGTGCGCACCGCGTTTGCGGCGAGCCTCGAAGGATGGTGTTTGGCAAAGACTGCATTACGCATCTTCATCCTTCGAGGCTCGCAAGCGCTCGCACCTCAGGATGACGGCGTTGGTGTTGTCGATTGAAGCCATGGCTTAGGGCAATCAACCCCAATATCCATCGTCATTGCGAAGAGGGACAGCGACGAAGCAATCCAGTCTTCTCGCGTGATTGGACTACTTAGCGGTCCTGGGCTAGGACCGCGCGAAGCGTCGCTCCGAGCTCGCGAGAACGAGAGAGCGCCGCGGCTCAGTAGTCCTTGAGCAGGCGCTCGATGTAATCGAGTTCGATCTGCGGCCGCGCCGGATCGGCGAGACGCCGGCGCAGTTCCTCAAGAATGCGGCGCACCCGCTGCACGTCGATCTCGCCGGGAATTTTCACCGTCAGGTCGTCGCCGAGTTCGCGGCCATGCAACGGCCGGCCCAGCGGATCGGTCTGGTTGCCGCCGCTCTGCTGACGGCCCGGACGATTGCCGGGGCCGTTGTCCTGCCCCTCGCCCTCCTGCTGCATCGCCTGCGCGAGGTCCTGCGCGCCCTTGCGCAACGCCTGCAGCGCCTTGCCCTGCGAGTCCACCGCGCCATCGGCGTTGCCATCGCCGAGCTGGCCGTCGGCGTCGCCCATGGCGGAATCCGCCTCACCGAGACCGCCCTCGCCGCTGCCCTGATCGCTTTGTTGACCCTGCTGGCCTTGTCCCTTCTGGCCTTGCTGACCGCGTTGCCCCGGCATCATGCCTTGCCGCGACAATTGCTCCTGCAATTTCTTCAGCCGGTCGCGCAGCGCCTGCTGATCCTGCTGCAGGCCGTTCATGGCGTTCTGATCGCCCTGCTTGCCGCGCATGCGATCGCGCCGCGAATCCTGTCCCTGATTGAAGGTGCGGTCGCGCAACTGCTGCTGCTTGCGGATCATGTCGCCGAGTTCGTTGAGCGACTGCTGCATGTCGCCGTCGCCGCCCTGCCCCGGCTGCGCCATCTGCAAGTTTTCCAGCATCTGCGCCAGTTGATCGAGCAGTTGCTTGGCGGCGTCCTTGTCGCCGGAGCGCGACAACCGCTCCATGCGCTCGAGCATGTTGTTGAGATCCTGCTGCCGCAAAGTGCGCGTGTTCTGATCCAGCGGCCGCGCCAGCTGCTGCGGATTGTTGCGCATCTGCTCCGCCAGCTGGCGCAGGAACTTGTCGAGCGCCGCGCGCAAATTCTCCGTGAGTTTCTTGATCTCCTCGTCGCTGGCGCCACGCTCCAGCGCCTGCTTGAGCGCCTCCTGCGCAGCCCGCAACGCCTTGTCGACGTCGCTGATATCGCCATCCTCGATCATCGTCGCTAAGGCCCACAGGCTGGCAACGACCTCGCGCAACGCATCGTCGGTGTGCGCCTGCTGCAATTGCCGGGCGACCGAGCGCAGGCCGAGATAATGGCCGGCCTCCGGCGTGAACGCCTCGGGCGCGATCAGCAGCGCGTCGAGCGCCACCTGCACCTGCGGCGCCTGATTGGCATCCAGCGCCAGACTGCGGCGCTGCTCGATCAGGGCGCGCGGCAACGGCTTGGCGAACAGCCGCTCCGGCAACCGCATCTTGAACGGTTCGCTGTGGCCCTCGTTGCCGGCCTCGTCACGCGCCGTCAGCGTCAGATCGACCTCGGCGCCGGCATAGGGGTCTTCGCTCAAATCCTTGACGGTCTGGCCGACACCCTTGCGCGTCCGCGCATTGGGCAGCACCAGTGCGAATTGCGGCGGGTCGAACAGCGGCCGCGGCGTTGCCGCGTCGCGATCCTTCGCCGTTTCATCCGGCCGCACGGCAAAGTGCGCCTGCGCTTCGGTGACGCCGTAATCGTCGTCGATCTTGTAAGCCAGTTGCAGCGAGCCCCGCGCCTGCCGCTCGGGATCTTTGGCCAGCGCAATCGTCGGCGCGTGGTCCGGCTGCGCCGCGAACGCCCAGCGCGGCAGATTCGCGGGCGCACGGACATGCGCGGTGCCGTCGGCGGCGATGGTGAAATGCTTTTCGCTGGTGCCGGCCGGCGCCTGCTCGGCCGGCGCCGCCTCGGCGATGCCGCCGCTGGTAATGACATCGAGGCTGCCGCCGCTCGAACGCACCGTCAGCGTGCTGCCAGCAGGAACCTGCACCGCCGCATTGGTGGCGCCCGGCGCATCCTTGTCCGCGGCGGACAGGATGATCGACGGCTTCGCGGTGTAGCGCGGCGGCGTGATCCAGGCATCGACGCGGATGTTGGCCGGCGCCAGCACGTCATTCCAGTCGAACGCCGCGACCAGCCGCGCCATGCGGTCGCCGCCAGCGGCGACATAGGTTGCCGCCAACAACAACACAACCATTGCGCGCAGCGCCCATGGATCGTGCAGCGTCAGGCGGGGTGTCGGCAGACCTGCCCGAATCCGCTTGAGTGACGCCAGCGTGCGTTCGCGCTGCGCCTGCCACAAGGCCAGCGCCACCGGATCCTGCGACGACACCGTATCGGACAGGGCCGTCGCCGGGCGATGGCGGATGCCGGTGCCGCGATCCAGCCGGCCCAGCGCCTCGGCGCGGCTCGGCCAGCGAAACTTGATGGCCGGGACCAGCGCCGCCAGCGCCAGAATGGCAAAAATCGCCAGTCCGCCGATGCGGCCGGCAAACGGCAGCGCCAGCCACAAGCCGGCCCACGACGCCGCCAGAAACAACCCGAGGACGCACAAAACGCGCGCCAGATGCGGCCAGCCGCGTTCCCACGCCATCGCCCACTGCGCCCGGCGCAGGGCCTGCGTCAACTGCAGCCGCATCGCGGCTTCAGGATCGCGCGGCGGCTCGGATCGGGTGGGTGGCGCGTTCGTCAACGCATGCTCCGTGGTTCGGCCAAGCACAGCCTAGCACAGCGGCGGCTTTGAGGCACGGCCCCCAAGGCCGCAATGCTGGGAACAATCATCACACGAAGGCGTGACGCACGCGGCACAACCCCGTAACGTCCGCGCATCAACTTACGATTGGATACGCAAGGACGATCATGGACAAGGCAACGCACGACAAGGGACTGCAAATTCGTAAAGAGGTGCTGGGCGAGACCTACGTCGCCAACGCGCTGAAGAACTCCGACGAGTTCAACAAGCCGTTCCAGGAGATGGTGACGGAATATTGCTGGGGCGCGATCTGGGGCCGCGAGGGGCTGCCGCGCAAGACCCGCAGCATGCTCAACCTCGCAATGATCTCGATCCTCAACCGCCCGCACGAATTGCGCGCGCATATCAAGGGCGCGCTGACCAACGGCGTCACCCGCGACGAAATCCGCGAAGTACTGATGCAGGTCGCCTGTTACGCCGGCATCCCGGCCGGCGTCGACAGCTTCCGCATCGCCCGCGAAGTTTTCGCCGAACTCGACAAGGCCTGAGACGCAACCGATGGAGCAAGGAATGGACATCGGCTTCATCGGACTGGGCAAGATGGGCTTGCCGATGGCCAGCCGCCTGATCGCGGCCGGTCATCGGCTCGTCGTGTTCGATCAACGGCGTGAAGCCGTGGACGCGCTGGTAACCCGCGGCGCGCAGGCGGCAACCCCGCCGAAGGACGTCGCCGACCGCGTGGAGAACGTGTTCGCCAGCCTGCCGTCGCTGCAGGCCTCGCTCGAGGTTGCGACAGGCGACCACGGCGTCATCCACGGCGCGCGCGTCAAACGCTTCATCGATCTGTCGACCATCGGCTCGCAGATGGCGGTGCGCATTCACGGCCTGCTGGCAAAGCGTAACATCGTGGCGATCGACAGCCCGGTCAGCGGCGGCATCGCCGGCGCCGAGAAAGGCACGCTGGCGGTGATGGTGTCGGGCCCGCGCGCGGATTTCGATCTGCTCAAGCCCGCGCTCGATGTGATCGGCAAGGTGTTCTTCATCGGCGAGCAGCCGGGCGCGGCGCAGACCATGAAACTCGCCAACAACTATCTGTCGGCCACCGCCATCGTCGCCACCTCGGAAGCCGTGGTGATGGGCGTCAAGGCCGGGCTCGATCCGGCGGTGATGATCGATGTCTTCAATGCCGGTTCGGGGCTCAATACCGCGAGCCGCGACAAGTTTCCGAAATCGGTGCTGCCGCGCACGTTCGATTTCGGCTTCGCCACCGGGTTGATGGTCAAGGACGTGCGGCTGTGCCTCGACGAAGCCAGGTCGCTCGGGCTGTCGCTGGAGATCGCGGAAGCCGTCGGCAAATTGTGGGAAACGGTGATCGCCGAAATGGGCGCGGAGTCGGATTTCACCGCCGCGATCCAGCCGATCGAGCAGCGCGCCGGCGTGGTGGTGGGCAAGACAAACGCTGGTTAGCGCACGTCATTGCGAGCGCAGCCCCACAAATTCTTCGTCGTCCCCGCGCAAGCGGGGACCCAGAACCCCTGACGTTGGCGATGACGACGAGATGTTCCATTCAAAGAACATGATCGCTTTCCGCATCATGAGCGATACGGCGTATGGGTCCCTGCCTTCGCAGGGACGACGCTACGGAAATTTCCTCACAACCACGGCGCGGGTTTGTCCATCGCGATCAGCGCATCGACATCGACGCGCGGACGCACCACGGCGTATTGGTCGCCATTGACCAGCACTTCCGGCACCAGCGGGCGCGTGTTGTACGTTCCCGCCTGCACCGCGCCGTAAGCGCCCGCCGTCATGATCGCCAGCAGGTCGCCCGCCTTCGGCTCCGGCAAATTGCGGCCGAGCGCGAGGTAATCCCCCGTCTCGCACACCGGGCCGACGACATCCGCCACCAGCACCGGCACATCCTTCGCGGCCGCGTGCACCGGCATGATCTGGTGATAGGCCTCGTAGAGCGTCGGGCGGATCAGGTCGTTCATCGCCGCATCGATGATGACGAAATTGCGCGCATCGCCGCGCTTCACATAGATCACCCGCGTCACCAGGATGCCGGCGTTGCCGACGATCATGCGGCCCGGCTCGAACATCAGGGTGCAGCCGAGATTGTGCGTCACGCGCTTGACCATCGCGGCATAGGCCAAGGGCTCCGGCGGCGCGGCGCGATCCTCGTAATACGGCACGCCGAGACCGCCGCCGAAATCAACGTGCGAAATGGTGTGGCCGTCGCCGCGCAGCACGTTGACGAAATCGGCCAGCAGCCGGAACGCCGCCTCCATCGGACCGAGATCGGTGATCTGGCTGCCGATGTGCATATCGACGCCGGTGACCGCGATACCCGGCAGCTTGGCGGCGCGCGCGTAAACCTCGCGGGCGCGCGCGATCGGAATGCCGAACTTGTTCTCCGACTTGCCGGTGGAAATCTTCGCGTGCGTGCCGGAATCGACATCGGGATTGACGCGGATCGAGATGTGCGCGGTGCGGCCCATCTGCGCCGCGATCTGCGACAGCAATTCAAGCTCGGGTTCGGACTCGACGTTGATGCAACGAATCTCTGCTTCGAGCGCCGCACGCAGCTCAGTGGCCGTCTTGCCGACGCCGGAAAACAGAATCTTGTTCGCCGGAATGCCCGCCGCCAGTGCGCGCTTGAGTTCGCCGCCCGACACCACGTCGGCGCCGGCGCCGAGTTTCGCCAGCGTGCGCAGTACTGACTGGTTCGAATTCGCCTTCATGGCGTAGCAGACCAGATGATCGGTGCCGGCGAAGGCCTCGGTGAAAACCCGGTAGTGCCGCTCCAGCGTCGCCGTGGAATAGCAGTAGAACGGCGTGCCGAGTTGTTCCGCGACCGTGGACAGGTTGACGGCCTCGGCGTGCAGCACGCCGTCGCGATAATCGAAGTGACGCATGGGCGGCTTAATCCAGCAGCGGATCGAGAATGAACGATTTCTTCTGGCCCTTGGGCGCGACCGGGTCCTTGTTGACCCCGAACGACGGGTCGAACACGCTGCCCGGCGTCGCGGCAGCATCCGCCTGCGGCGCATTATTCGGCTGCGCCGACGCCGTCGGCGGCAGATCGAGCCCGCTCTTGCGCCCACAGCCGGCCAACGCCAGCGCTGCGGCAGACAACAGGATCACCGCCCAACGGGACGGGACAGGGCTGGATATACGGCTCACGGCAAAATCCCCAAAATGCAGCGTCACCATACAAAGATTGCTCCGGGCTGGCGAGCCCTGAAGGGTGTCGAATTTCCGGCGAATTCGCCGCGTCAGCCCAATTTCTGCTCTTTTTGCAAGCGCTTGAGCCACGCCTTGGCCTGCGCGCGAACATTCTTCGGCGCCGTGCCGCCATAACTGGTGCGGCTCTGGACCGAGGCTTCGACCGACAGCACCTTCATCACATCGGCGGTGATCTTCGGCTCCACCGCCTGCATCTCCTTGAGCGGCAGTTCGTGCAACGCGACGCCCTGCTTCGAGGCGATGCCGACGATGCGCCCAGTGACGTGATGCGCTTCGCGGAACGGCATCTTCAGGGTCCGCACCAGCCAATCGGCCAGATCGGTGGCGGTGGCGTAGCCCTCGCCGGCGGCGAGCTTCATCCGCGCCGCGTCCGGCACCAGATCGCGCACCATGCCGGTCATGGCGCGCACCGCAAGCGACAGCGCGGCGAACGCCTGCATGGCGCCCTCTTTGTCCTCCTGCATGTCCTTCTGGTAGGCCAGCGGCAGGCCCTTCATGACGATCAGCAGCGCGCTGAGCGAACCGATGACACGGCCGGTTTTGGCGCGCACCAGTTCGGCGGCCTCCGGGTTGCGCTTCTGCGGCATGCTCGAGGGACCGCTGGTGAACTTGTGCGA
>ERZ781399.2250-NODE-2250-length-15894-cov-3.792537_pt1 | contig 15894 bp, 11 predicted proteins | sample MGYA00511014_ERZ781399 | MGnify/ENA primary metagenome ERZ781399 (study PRJEB29847, sample SAMN06458254) | wastewater metagenome | isolation source: Wastewater bioreactor | place: South Africa: Cape Town | study: EMG produced TPA metagenomics assembly of the...
ATCTAAGAAAAAGAAAAGACAACCATATACAAGATGAATTTAACGAATAAATATAATAATGAAACAAATTCATCAAGTGATGATGATGATGATAATGATATCGATAGTAGTGATAATGATGACGATGAAAGTGATATCGAAAATCAATATAATTCAAAAAGTTCATTACCAACATCGACACGACTTTGTTCATTATTACGACAATCACATTGTTTAGTTGAATTGAAATTGAATACATTTGCAAATACGAATACTAATAATTTAATAGCAAATTCAACTCTACGACATGCACTTTCCGATAGTGACATGTCAAAACATTCTCATCATTATCAAATTCATCGACAACAACAAGATCATCAGCACATTCTCTCACTTCAACCAACACGCACACATCGTCTCTATTTACCATCGACATTTGTCTATGATCTTCAAACACATATTACCAATTGGTTACAATCAAGTACATGTTTAACTGACTCACTGTCAACATTAACATATCATCTACGATGTTGGTCACAACTTCTATTAACATATTTTATTGAAGAAGGTTATATTAATTTAGAATTTATTCGTTGTATGCATTCATCAACATCGTTAACAACTGTTGATCAAGATTTATCATCGATACATAAACATGGTTGCGTGCCTGAAGAAGATGCGTTTAAATTATGTTCAATTTTACAGAAAGGTTCACGATTAAATATCAATTCGAATATATTCGATCATATTCGACGAATCATTGTTATCAAAAGTATTCAAGAAGGTAATTACAAATTCATTATGATCGTGTCATATTTCGTGTTTTTGCTTTTCTAAATTTTGTAGTCAATAGTGAAAATAATCATTTACAACAGATCTATGTTAAACAATTGCAAAGTCTGAAGCAATGTTTAACTAATCTAACATCGAACAATTCGTTGATAAATATTGCATCGATCTATTCGAAACTTCTCCTATTTCTCTCAAGTCTCTATTCGATTAAAGCCGAAACGATGCAAATCCTATTCTGTCAACATCTTCTGCAAAATCCGATGTATTCATATCTTCTTACATCATAACGGCAAAAAATTTTCGTCTCTCTTTTATTTTTCTTCTTCTTCTTCTTTGTGTCTGTTTTGTTTTTATTTCTATTGTGTATCCCGGTTGATGATTTTCTATTTCGATAGGAATCATTGTCTCGATCAGATCATATAAAAACATATGTGTGCTTGTGCGTGAGTGTGTGTGTGTGCAACAACAAAACAAAACGGTGAATGAATGGATGAAAACGACAAATAATACTGTACTGTTCTCTCGTCTGTTTTTTTCATTACGTATTAAAAGAATAATAATAACGTTTATTTTTGTAAGAATATTCAAATTCGATTTGTCATTGACATGCAGAGACCCCTGTACTAATTCGAGAAAGAGAGAAGGAAAAAGATTATTTGTTTATTTATTACGTCTTTTCGAAATCATTCGTTATTTGAATGATCAAATCCGTCACAGCTGATTAAATTCGATATAAACTACACACCTTTTTGTTCTGATTGTTTTATTTTCGTATATCTTGTGACTAAACGATGTCTAATTCAAGTGCAGAAAAAATCAATGTTCAACAATGGCTCGAAGAAAATACATCGCAATTTGTTCCACCTGTTTGCAATAAATTAATGTTTAAATTTCTTTATGCGTTTTTTTTTCTAAATCTATTTCGATGTTTTGATTTTCGGTTAGGCATAATGAACAATTGACGATAATGTTTGTCGGCGGGCCAAATGTTCGAAAAGATTATCATTTCGAAGAAGGCGAAGAAGTATTCTAATCATACTCAAGGCGATTTATAAATATTCATTTGCTGATTGTTTTCTGTTCGATAAAAATAGCTTTTCTATCAACTCAAAGGTGATATGTGTTTGAAAGTCCTCGAGCAAAGCCAACAACATGATGTTATTATTAGACAAGGACAAGTAGGAGAACCGTTATGGTCTCAATCGCTTAATAATTAGTGAATAAATGATTTCTATTTGACAGATATTTCTTTTGCCGGCATATATTCCTCATTCACCGAATCGTTTTGCAGATACGATCGGATTTGTTATGGAACGAAAACGAGAAGATGATGAATTAGATTGTTTGAGGTTATTTGAAAGTCAAAATCGAGAAGATTTTCCTTAGCTTCGCTTTTGTCTTCAGATATCTTCAAGAAAATTCAACAAATCGTTTATTTGAACGATGGTTTCATACGACTGATCTCGGTATTCAACTGGGTCCTGTCATAAAAGAGTTAGTTAATAAATAGATCAATTTTTTGAGAACTAATTGTCTGACTTATTCAAACGTGCATGTAATTTAACAAATAATGCTCGATTGATTTCAATTAAGTTTTGTCAGGACGAAAACGAGCCATTTTTTTTTCTGTATGACGTCTTATCTAGGTTTTTTGCTTCGGAAGAATGTCGAACTGGTCAACCGAAAGCTGGTGAGATCACGATTTGCGTCATTTTTCTTGAAGATTGAATGTGTTCTCATGTTTAGATAGTTTTCCTCAACAACCACCGAGAGTAAACAACGAGAAAATCAAATTAAGTGAACCGTTTTCATTAAACGATTGGATTGATAAACATCGAGAAGATTTTCAAAAAAATTCATCACTCAGTCTATTTGATGATGAATATCAATCTCGTGTCTACATTCTTTCTCAAGGTCAACATCAGATTGAATGCTCAACTGGTGATGTTTGGTTGTGGCAACATGTTCGTTTTCCCATGAGAAGAAAAAAAACACAGAAACACTTTTTTTTATTATTATTTAACTAGCAAGGTCAATCAACAGCTTGTGTAACAACAACGGATAACAAAGAGTCGAGTATTGATTTGCAAGAATCTGATTCGATTTATTTGAATACTCAATGGAAGTAAGTTAACTAAATTATTTCGTTGATTTGTCCTGTCAAAATTTTAATCATTGACCATTTTTCGTGTATAAAAATCACACGATAAATACATACAACAAAATATCGAAACAAGAAAGAAAACAAAATATCTATACATTGACAATCGATTTGTCTATTATGTCGATTCTTCCGTTGATTTTGTTTTGTACAATGACATATTGCATATTAACAAAATGAACCGAGAGAAAAGAAAAGAAAGGGCTCAAAGTGCATAGTTACTAAAAATAGAAAAAAAAAGAGAGAGACAGACAGAGAAACGCATGATGTATGATTATTGAGGTAAATATTAATTTTTAATCAATAGCTTTCCGTTGAGTTCTCAAGATTGATTTAACTAGAATCGATCCATTTTGCGTTGAATTATCTTCACGAAATGCTGTTGTTGTTGTTATTGTACTCGAGAGTGTATTCATTTTTGGAACGAGATGTACGAGATGATGAGCACCGGCTTGTGTTCGAACAAGTTCATCAATTTTCGGTGCCATCTTAAGTGTTAGAGCAACAATAGCTGCGCATAGAAGTATAATTAGTAGTCCAACAATACTAACAATACGAGCGATAATACGTTTTTTTCGATCAGCAGCTGCTAGTAAACGTTGTTGTTTCAATTCGAGTAGACTCGATGGTGCTCGATCAACGATCGAACCAGGTGTTGATATGTAATTTGTATTATTTTTTCTTGAGATACGATTTTGATATTTTGATTGTTTGGTAACGAGATGTTGAAGAAGAACATCATGCACTTGCGAATCATCATCGAGATTTTCTGTTAATTGTTTTGATGTTCGCGGATTTGATGATGATGACGATATTGGACGGGATGGTAGAGGTAGAAGTGATGTATCAACGACTGACATCAATTGATGAACAACAGCGAATAGGACATCAATTGATAGAATAACATCGACATATTTCAATAGATTTGCATAATCAATTTAACAGATCGAAAACGATAAGATACGAGTCAAAGATAAACTAGAAAACAAAACAGATTACATTAGTACAATGTGTCGAAAATATGACAGTCGTTTGGGGTTTGATGACCTCGAATCGAATCTGTTTATTCGATAAACATATGCTCGCATGTGTACTTAGTTAAGAACATTTTTATAATCGAACAGAAGAAAAATTTCTTTCATAACGATTTACAGTTATTTAACATGAAAATGTAACTAATTAAACGAGAAAACAGCTTGACCTATGAGAAATATGTTCATACTTAACAATATCAATGTGAGAAAATCAGGACAAATTTTGTTTTTCTAGTAAATGTTCTACTTACTAAGTATTATGTCACTGATATATGTGAATAGATGACAATCTTCCATAATCAAAATAAACCGAGAAAAGAAGAAGAAATATAGATATATATTCAATTAAATCTTCCGATCATATAAAAGCCGTTTTAAATTTGATCAGAATCAATAATAATAAGATTTCGCACTAATCGATAACATACGAACACAAAACTATTTTGTTACTTTCGGATAACTAACACTAAATCATCAGCATATATTTATATATTTTTCTATTTTCTTCGTTGTTCTCCTCTCTCTCTGTCTTCGTTCTTTCTTTTTTTTATAATCGGTATTTTCTGTCTCCCTTGTCAATAAGTTGAGATGTGGTTGTCGTTGACGAAGAAAAAAGCAGAGAAGAAGAAAAAAAATGAGATATAGAGGAGAACAATGCCCGCCCGAAACCGTTCAAACTTCCTGTACTAGCTTTGCGTCGCTGCTTTTTCTATAACACAATTCTGAGTGTCGTTACACGTTTTGTATCATTCGACAGGAAACAAGGAAAAAGAAGAAGAAAAAAAGAAAGAAGACGAAGATGAATGAAGAAGGGAAGCAAGAGAGTAGAACGAAGACGTTCTTTCCAAGTTTTTATTATTCTATGTTCTTTTTTGTCTACTCTCGCTTTTTTTCATATTCTATTTCAAGTTTTGTTTTATTTCTTTTTTTCATTAGTTCAAAAAAAAACATACGTAAAGAACGGAAATCCCGTATATATTTCTCTTTCCTTTTTTTTAATATTTTTTTTTCAAACGATCCTATCTGAGAACTATCAACGTTCCTTTGCTACTTTTATATATTTAAACAACAACAAAAAAAGAAGAAGAAGAAGAAGAAAAAGAAACGATAGGATGAAGTAATAACAACGACAAATGAAAGAACGCATTTGTGCGTGAGCACCTTTCTACGTTCACACATCGAATAAGCAATAGTTGTTGCACGAGTATGCAAATTTATAAAGGGTCGATTGTCATTAAAGCTTCTGTAATAATTTTTTTCTTCACTTTCTGTTTTTCTCTTTCGCCGTCTTATAAAACATGATAAACTAATGTCAAAAACTATTAGCAACCAGAAAGGAAAGAACAAAGCGAAGAAAGCATGTGCTCGATGACGAACTAGTGCTAAATAGATGTCTGTTCAAGTGCCGTCTATAACCAGTTTGATGCAATGAATAGAAAATCAAAAAGATTATCAATTCTATGTTTCTCTTTTCAAACCAAAAAGAAAAGAAAAGAAAAAGTAATGAGACATGTCTGTTTTCGAACATAGATGATTTCAAAATGATGAAGAAAAATCTGTGGCAACATGCAAAAGAAAATCTCATCGTGTGTGTCCTCGTTTCGCTTATCTTGTATAGTAAAAAAGAAAGCGAGAGCACTGAGAATTGAGCTTGAAATATTTTTGCGATAGTAGGTTTTTGTTTTCTTCTTCTTCTTCTTCGTCCTCGATTTCCTTTATCTATTCATAGGAGTATTATTATTGAAATAGAGAATAAAAAGCCTACGAGAATAATTTTATCTACCTGATCTGGAAGAATATCGAATTTTCAGGTTATTTGAAAGAAAATCATTGACTAGGCATGTGACGATGTTTTTTTTGGCTCGATTGGAATCAAATTACAATTCTATTGTTTAATTGATCAGATATTCGGAAGAGGAGGAAAAAACCTTCGATTAAAATTCGAACTCAAATAGGAAATAAACATTAAATACAGATAATTAAAGCCGAAGATACAAAATAATTAATTGTCTTATAGTAAATTCTAGGTTTTTATTCAAGAAAAGAACATCGCGTGATCTACTATGATAGACTAGTTGCTTTGTATTGTTTCACTATCGTTCTATCTGCATGTTTTCGTTAGATTAATATTTGTAATTAGAGAATATTTCAACTATTTGTTTTCTATTTTATTTACGTTTGATGATGACTAAAGAAAAAGAAGAAGAAGAAGAAAAAAACTAAATCATTTCTATTGTCAATCTATTTTCTAGGTGTGCATTGAATGTCAACGAGCAAGGATTCGTTCTGGCGATTAGTCAAGATCCGAAACGAAAGAAAAACGTTGTGTTCTAATCAAAAGATAATCAACTTTGATTTGAAATAAATGAAAAGCAAAATGACAGTAGAAATAATATCGTACCGATATTTACTGAGAAGACAACTGATTAATTACTCGCAGGATCGATTTTTCTCGGTGCAAATAATTTCCAGATGAATATCATAATATGATTAATCCAATGAAAAGAAAAAATAATGAATGTACGAATACGATCGCATTTACTTTGTTAACTTTTACCAACGGCAAAAGAACCTACATTGTTGAGTTAATATATTGAATAGATAGAGAAGTTTGCATAAAAAGAGGTCATAAACAAACAAAAACACAAAAATATGTATATATATATATATATATATATGTGAAAACGGCACTCATTGATAATGAGTTTGTTGATAGTTCTAGACTAAGGAGACAGCTGTTTTTGATTGAATAGTCGGTCTGTGGAGAATGTTGATAATAAAAAAACGGCCCATTTTAAACTCGACATCAGTATAATTATATGATTCCTGTGCTTGATAATTATTATTTCGGTTTTTCAGTTAATGATTTCTCATGAATTCATAAGAATAAAAATCAACCTTGAAAATTCTCGATAATATTTACTTTTAATTTGCATCATGCAAAAAAATTGAATTAAATAAAAATAGGAAATCTATAGCGCTACCTTGAGAGCTTTTTTTTAACACACAATCATATCTCGCGAATCAAACAAATGATCATAAATATAAAATAGCATGTTTGTCTTTCATTTATTCGGTGGAATATTATGTCATTTTCTTCGATCCAATATTAACTAAAAAAACATTTTTTTTCAATCTATTTGTCTATAGATTCATTTCGATTGTTCATCATCGATTTAACCTTTAACAAAGGTTTAATAATAAATGTCAATACCAATGTTCGTTGAAATAAAACATCGAACTTTGTATCATCATTTACTGCTGAATTGGAGATTTATTTTCATTTTCAATGTCGAAAGTAAAAGGTCATCAAATCAATTATTTGAAATAAAAAAAAAATCTTGTTCTTTTTTTCGATAAAATATAAACGCTATTAATTTGTTCTCTATGATTGATGAATATACTGCTCTACATTAATGAATCGAAAAATTTTATCTTTATACATATATTTCAAAAGAAAAAACATATGCAAATAATATCAAGGCATTGACACGTAAGAAAGAAGCAAATGAATTCGAATTGAAAAGAATTTGCGTTGTTTTTACAGAAAAGTCTGTTCGTATGTTTTTTTTTCAATCATGTGTAAGTATTTTTCTTTTCACCGCACGATTATTATATGTTTGCCAAGGCCAAGGTAAAACGCGACGGGTTCTCGTTTTTTTTTCTTCTCATTTATATTTTTCTGTTTTTTTTTTAATTTTATAATCAATCGTAGACGACATCATACAGGTAAATAGCAAGACGTCCGATCAAATATGTATAGCTACGTGTAAATGTGGTTTGCGGCCACTAACAAATGAGAATAAAAGAAAGAAAAGAAAAACTGGCTTGCCAAATTGTTGTGCACAATAATGGAGAAAGGTCGAGAAGAGAATAGATGAAGTATTTCGTCCGCTATCGTCCTTTCTTTTCTTCATCGAAAGAAGAAGAAAAAAATAGTATATATATATATATTGAGAGATTCTCTTCTTTTTTTCTCCGTCTCTTTGCCATTGATGAAGCTTTGTGGTTGGTGCACAACGCACATCAATACAAAGAATCGACCGTACAACAGGCAACTATCGTCTTGTGGTTATAGTAAAACTAGTCGACAAAACGCATGGAGAAATATTCTGAAAGAGAGTGAGAGAGAGAAAAAGAGAAATCGAGTAGGCAAACACATGTGTTTACTTGATTTTAACATTACAGAATAGAGCAGAAAAAAAACCGGATACGAACGAGTTAGATTATTAAATAAATATGTGAAAAGATTTTTTTGACAAAATAATTTTTTTATGATTTCAATAGACGTTTTCAGTTTCTTTCTTAACACTTCAGACATATTTGTTACCTGCAGACACAGAAGAGATACACACGTCAAGTAAAGAAAAATGTCCTTCATTTGACCTTGTTGAAAACAGCAACAACACAAAAGTCAGTCGTTCTCATTCGTTTTTTTTCCTTCTTTTTAGATCATAAAACGAAAGTACCACCATCATGACTGAATTACTAAACAACTTCGATTGTAATAAGAAAACGAACTCGAACGAAATCTCATTAGCATCAAATTATGATACCGAACAGATTCTCTATCGTAGTTGTTTAATCGGTGATTTAGAACGAGTCGAATATCTTCTTCAAAATGATTCATCATCAACAACCACCACCACAACAACCATTGATCTCAATCGACAAAATGTCGACGGATTAACATTACTTCATTTTGCTTGTTCAAATAATTTCTATGGGCTTGTTCAATTACTTTTAAAATATCATGCCAATAATAATATACGTGATCATCTTGGTCGAACATGTTTACATTATGTTTCAATCAAAGGTTACCGTGCTATAAGTCATTTACTATTACAATCAATTGAAAACTCACATGATCAACATGAATATATTCATTTAACTGATAATGAAAATAAAAGTTCACTTGATTACGCATGTGAACATGATCATATTGAATTAGTCGAAATTTTCTTGCAATATACTGATTTGAAACAAGTCAATTTACAATCTGCTTTGTATTATTCATGTATCGAAGGACATTTAGAACTTTGTCAATTATTAATTCGAAAACAAAAACAAATTCCAAAGTCATTGAAATTACAATCATCATTAATACAAACCATATGTCATCATGGTCATACGGATATCATACGTTTACTAATTGAAAATTATTCTCTTGTTAATTATCAACAACGTGATGGTGGAAATAGTATTTTATTTCATTGTATAACAACATTAAATATTGATTTCGTACGAGATTTATTAGAACGACAAGCATGTTTAACCGAAAAGGATATTCATGATCTTATACGTTATTGTCCATTGAATGATGATAATCAATTTTATATTGATCATTTTTTCGATTGCTTAGAATTACTTCTACGTTATCGAATTAATTTTCATGATCAAAAAATTTGTAAATATTTTATTCGAGAATTATGTGAAAAATGTACGACAATATTTATTGGCAAAAAACTACGATATCTATTTGCATTAGCTCTTCATACAGGTTCAATACAATTATATCGACGTTCAACTATAAAATGGTGTGGAGAAATAAATATTCTTACTAAACGTTATGTAAATTTAATTGATGTTATTAAACAAACAACGAACAATTGGTCACTGAAACATTTATTAAGATTGAAAATAAAACGTTCAATGAAAGTTTTTAATCTCGAACAAATCAATCAACTACCTGACCTTCAAGAACATCATAGGAACTTTCTTAGCTTTGAATATCTGTGAAATGCTCATTTCCGTGTGTTGCTTTGTGTGTGTGTGTGTGTGTGTGAGTGTGATATTTTTTTAATTTATATATATATTAGGAAATATATATATGTCGAAGACGAAATTAACAGTAAACAAAATTGAATTAGTGCACCTTGATAGATAATTGAGTCGTTATTCTTTTTTTTGATAATCCGTTTGTCTTTTATCGAACAACAACCCAGGAGACTAATCGATCATATGGTAAACATATTTTCAGCACAGTTTGAGACAAATAGACATGACAAGTAACCTTGATATACAAGGATGTTTTTTAAATATTTTTGAGATGCCAATGAATTGCTTATCAAATTCGTTGAAGTATAATTATCCTTCGAGAGAAAGTCAACTGTATGCATGTATGCCTACGAAACAATCAGTTTTGTAATATAAAACGGACTATATTATCAGATTACAATTCAAGGCTGTCTTTTTCTTTTCAATATACATATTCTTGTATAGTACAAAGCAGAGACATCAATCATGTTAATATGCAAAGCAAGGTTTCATATTAAAATAAAAAAACTTTACTGATATCTATGTAAAGCGAACATTTGCTTAGACAATTGGATCCAGTGGTATAAATAGTAATTGTTATATGACTTTTGTAATAACATTAAAGAAAGAATAGGATTTACGCTTTTGACATTCCAAGCAGCGTAAAAAGAAAGAATATTGTTACTTTTGTCGAGTAAATTAAATCTAAACACGTTCTACATCAACATCTAAGATGTATATATAATGCTTTTAGTTTTGTTCCTTTGTTTGTCAAAATTGAGGAAATCGAATAAATCTTACAGCTGATTGTTTGCAATTAAAATCAAATAAAAAAAGTAAGCAATTCACAAAATGGAGATTTTTGTAAATAAAAAAATATATTAGTAATAATTGATGACTCTGAATTAGAAGTAAATAGTTTTTCATGTACTTTTGTTTGTGCTTTCAGTATATTATATGATATGAAAGTACGCATTTTCTGACAAATAAATTGAACTTGTATGACCTACTAATTATGCTATCTTTGCTTTTAAGGCTAGGTTATTATCAAAAGAATCATTTCGATGACTTCTTCCTTTCAATCCACAATGTATTTAACATAAAAAAAATTATCAAAAACTTTTTAAAATCTTTTTATCTTAATCTTTTTTGACTCTCGATTAATATGAATTGCATTAATCCTTTGGACGTCATCTCTATTTGAAAAAGAACATTTCTAGAAGTCAATACACATGAATTTGCTAAAGATACGACACGTCTTCTTGTGAAACGCAAACTGAAAGGGAGTGTAACGTTCTTACAAAACTTAACTTGCTAATATGTTGACACTAATCTGCATTTCCTTTCCACTGCAAGAACCTTAATAGTTAGTTCGTGTTTCACACGTCTAATACCACATGAGATTCCGTTGATAAGTTCTTTTTTGATAAAAGTAGGACGTAGTAACATGATCTCCACCTCGTTGTTTAATCACATTCATGATTACTTATTCTAACTAGCATTCGCTACCTATCACTTTAAATGCATTATCAATGTTCTGTAACATATGATCTTGGAACAACATTCGGACGGAGAGTTCTCACAGTTTCATCTAGATGCCTGCTTGTTCTTTTTGCACGTTAACTAGCTTTTACTCTTACGATCTTCCGTTTTTGCAATCGAATACATTTGCACTCTGTTAATTAGTGTCATCGAAGTGAACTTTTTCAACTTTTTCTCTTCTTCATTTTCATTTGTGCTATATAAACAAGGTTAAAAAATAGCATGATCCTCTTTATTTTATTGCAAGCAGGTTAACAGAAACACGTTTTTTTGCTTTTAACCAAATCATATACAGCATATTTATATGCCGAGACCAATTTGAAAGTACCATCTCATTCATCATTTCTATTTCATTCGTGTTAGATTAACATCATCATTCTCCACTACCAAATCGGCACATATTTATCATGTTATTCCAATCTCAATACTATTTAACCGTAGTTCTTGGTCTTCTTGTTGTCATTCTTGTTCAATGTGAACACGCAAATAGTTTATCGACTCATCATTCGAAAAACAAAATTCCTACGCTACTTGATGAAGAAGCAACGTAATGGCTTTCACCGCGTAATGCGCGACGTCGTTGGCATCATCGGCCAACTCAACAATCCAATGAAGTCGATCAAACATTAAAACAATTGCAATCACTCAATGACAATGGTATTCGTCAATTCGATACACAAGCATTCGAAGGTGTTTCAATGGAAGTTATTTTCGAAATGGTCTATAAACAACAAAATAATGCCGCTTCTTCTGGATAAGAATTTTTTCTGTCATTTATTCGTTTAAAAGACTAATAAAACAAACGGCAGAAGAGAATTTCAGTTAAACGACGCTTCAGATCTTATCTCTTCTCGTCATAAAATCTATTGCATGATGCAATTTCTTCTCACCTAACGATAGACATCGAATGTCAATAAAAACAAATATATATATATATTCATCTGTAAACATGTTAATTTCCCTCATGAAAATCTATGCACACATTCGTTGTTTAGATAGAAAATAAATACAAACAAATCGACGCAAAAAAAAACGATATTTTGCGTCTTCGATTACATTCTTATAACATTTTGAAATATTCAACAAGCTCAGCAGGACGTGTGAAGGAGTGACTAAATAGGTCAATTTTGTTTTGTGTTTTCTCGTGACGAAAATTGAACGGCTGATATTCATAATCGCTGTTGGAGAGTTCTACTTGACTAATTTTTTCCCATCGATAAACAGAAAAATGTGTTCAGCAACTTCTGTGTCCATGTTTCATGTCAGAACATCGAATTCAAGGCAACGAACCGAATAAAACTTTCATCAAGAGATTGTCTTACGTATCTAATTGTTCATTTATTCAATGTAGAGAAAAAAAAACACGTCGTTTCTTTTCGTTCATCATCATCTTTTAATCGGAGTTCCACTACATTTAATATTCGATGTGAAATGAAATTCAAAAAAGATGAAATGACTTTGTCACGAATCGCTAAGCTCGTTTAGAAATAAAACAAAAATAACAAAGCGACAGAATTTGTCGGCGCCGATAGTAAGATTCAATCGAATAACGTTAATCTCATGTCACCTTGCATCTTCTTCTTCTTCTTTTTTTCAATTTAAATAAACAAACAAATAATATCAATCGCCCGAAGCACGCTCGCGCAATAATGTCGGTTCGTTTGTCTTTTGCAGATAGAAATCACGCTCAAAACGTGTCATCACACCTTGTCATTTCGTTTCGTTTCTTAAGAAAAACAAAATCGATTCCTATGTGGGAAAATTATGCTAAATATATACACATACAATTAACACACGAATGTAAGAAAACAAAACAACACAACAGCAAGGAATGCTAATTTTTTCATCGTCTTATTATATCATTTCATTAAAATTAGACGATCATTTTTCATTTGATATCGCCAAGAAAGCGAGCGAAAGAAAGATTTTTCTTCTTCTCTCCTACTGTTTCTCTATCTTGATACGCACATATTTCGTCTGTACAGAGAGAGAGAGAGAAGTACTAATTATAATTTCTTCTTCTTCGTCTCTCTTTCTCTTCTTTCCTTCTTTTGCGTTTCTTGAGTGTTCATTTTCACGAACGATGGAACAGCAACAGCTCGTTACGATGCTTTCAATTGAAAAAACATTCTATTTTAATAAAACTATTTCCACACATCCCAAACGAAAATTTATCGCTGATACACTTAATAAAGTAAGTTGCCGCCGAGCGACAATCGAAATCAAACGAAATTCTCATTTCGAATTTTAGTTGAAAGATGACGAGAAGATTTCCGATGATGTCTTTGCTTTAACTATGAATATCTTCGATCGATTTATTTCGAAAACATCGTTATTCATCGATAATCGTTCGAATTCATTGATTGCTTTGTCATGTTACAATCTTGCCAAAAAACTTCGAACTAATATTTTAATTAACAACGAAAACGAAGTTACATCATTGATTCTTGCAAATGAAAATTTTACCGATGACGATATTTTTGTAAGTCATTCGAAAGAAAATGAAAATACACAATTGCAATTTCTGATTTTCAGAATGCCGAACAAGTTATTGTCGAAACATTAGATTGGGATTTATCATGCGTCGTTCCTCACGATTATATTCGTCTTATTTTTCAATATATTTTTCCTCGTGAATTCGATCGAACAAAAATTTTGTCACATGTACATATTCTTCTTTCGATAGCGATTTGTGGTAAGACGATCATTGAGAAACATCGACAAACTTCTAATCTTCTTATTTAGAAATCAATACATTAACCATTTTGCCTAGTCTTCTCTGTTGTGCTTGTATTCGAGCTGCACTCAAAGGCGTTCACTATTCGAATATTCAACAGATCGATGATTTAATGGTCAATCAAATCGCTTGTAATCAAGTCGATCTCATTCAAACACAATGTTTAATCGAACAATTCTTGCAAACATGCTTGAAAAATCTCACACCGAAACCGGCACGTCGCTGTTTGGCACCGATCGATACAATCAATAAGAAGACAGCTAGTCCACGAGTGAAATAAAAGTCAAATGAATGGTTTTCTATCTATTTTCACTTCCGAGTTTTATTTTGTTCATATTATTTTTTTTATATATTATCGATGAGAAAAAGAAAACAACGCCGTTTGTTCTATTCGAAATAAATGAGTATTCGATTTGTTTAGATTGCAAAATAAAATATTGAAAGTTTTGAATTTCTCCTATGAATGATATATTCATTTTTAATGTATTCACAATGATGTAATCAATGATGAGAAAACAATGATTCGTTCTTAAAACAAAAAGTGATACAACCACTCAAGATTAATAAGATATATTACTTTTAGTTCCGATTGATCAAGTCATATCCTGTGGAGTGAATGTTTGAAAAAGAGAAGAATGAAATCATTTGTTTATGAAAAGGCAACCTGCTGAGATTGTTCAAAAGAACAAGTCTGCAAGGAAATGTTCAGCCGTTTGAATTGCGTAAAATGTATTCAACTTCGAAAAAAGAAAAACAGACAAGATGAAGAGGAAACGATTGATTTCGATATATTTGTCTTATCGTGCAATCGTTCGTTTGGTTTCAATTGATACACAAATCGAAGTGTTCAGTTATCTTTCTTTCTTTTTTTTATTGCTGTTTTGAAGTTTTAAATAATAATCTTATCGATCTATGATATTAAACAAATAGAAGAAAAACATGCTTGTTTCTTTCGATAGAAGTTATCTACTTATTCACAGATTTTCAATGGAAATATAATTAATGAGAAGATTTGTTAAGTGTTTCTACAGATAGCGATTGTACTGAATTAATCAAACATTACATCTCCATTCTGTTCTGACATCTATTCGCTTTGTAGATATATATACGTATGTCTCTGAAATTTTCAACCAATCACATTTCGTTTCTCAGCATATTAGTAGTAGTTTTTACATTACAGTCTGAGTGTAGCGTAATTTTGTAAACGTTTTTTTAAAGAAGGTTTCAATCTTGATAGATGTATTTTGTTTTTAGGTAATTTTCTTTCGAATATGTCATCCGAAGATACACCAACAAAAGATTTATTTCTCAATGAATTTGCCGATGTTTCATCGTATAAAGATGTAAAACGATTGAATTAAACGAAATATAGTTTTCATTTGATGTATTAATTTAGGCTGCTTGTTCAAATGTTGTTAAATTAATTCGTTCATCGAACGATTTATTACGTTCAAGTGATTATGATTTTCTCATGAGTTTTGCACCACTTCGTCAACGAATGGATACACTTGCTGAGAAAGTTTTACAAAAGTAGAAATAGAAAACATTTCGATTTCATAGTTTAATCAAGATTTCAATTGATTTTAGTATGAATACAATCTTAAGACAACAAAATCTACGTCGTGATTTGGGCATTGTTACATGGAAAGAAGCAGATCATGAAGATAAAATCGAGAAATTAATCGATCTCAATGATATTCTCTTCGAACGAGCTGTATGATTGATTATTCACATAATTCTATTATAAATCGTTTCTTTTTCAGTCGTCATCGTTAGATGAGGCAGCTGGATTGAAAAAGACAACAACCGAAGTGAAAACACTTGTTCCATCGATTCGAAATGCATCTGCAACTTGGAATAAAAAAGTCTCGAATAGAACCGAAACAAAAGAC
>ERZ781399.2263-NODE-2263-length-15852-cov-3.888397_pt1 | contig 15852 bp, 13 predicted proteins | sample MGYA00511014_ERZ781399 | MGnify/ENA primary metagenome ERZ781399 (study PRJEB29847, sample SAMN06458254) | wastewater metagenome | isolation source: Wastewater bioreactor | place: South Africa: Cape Town | study: EMG produced TPA metagenomics assembly of the...
TTCCATCTTGAATTTTATTGACGCTGTCTGTTAAACAGATATTTAATTCACCGGTGGTAGATCGATCGAAAAATTCGATGTCTTTCGAAAGAATTGAACGAAAAAGATTTTGTCGAATTATTCGAATTTGTCTTTCCGATAATAGATTGAGAAAAAATGTTCGAATATAACCGCAAACCAAAGCAACACAACCAATGATTATCGAAAAGATAATTTGAGTTCGAACTCGACCAGTTAGATCGTAAGGAGTGATATTAATATTCGATCCAGTTAAATCACAAATAGTAATTGTCGTATAGAAATTTGTTGGAGTTAGTTGAACGCCAGGAGGACAGTATGATTGAGAAATAGCAGTCAAATTCAATGAACATATATTCAGCGTTCGATCCGTGAACGAATCAATGGAATCACCGAAAATAACCATTGATAATGGAATAGTCAAGCCTAATGTTAGTGAAGCAATAATTGAAATCACAAGATAGATAAGATCTCTTGTCGTAGCAAAACGAAACTAATTATTAAAAATGAAATAAATATTCAATGAGAAATGTTTTAGTGTTTACTAAACGAAAGAAAGTGATTCGATTGCTTGAATGATCGAATGTAGATTTACCAAAGAAACTTTTTCCAATCGGTTTTTCATTGTCTGGTGGTTGCTCGCTTTGTTGAAGTTGTTGAATTTTAACAAGAACAATATTACTATTATTTGCTACAACATCTGAATGTTTTGTTTTATTCATAGTTCAGATTTAAACTATACATATAGAACCAGGTAAATGTTGAAACAAGTCTATCGTACGAATCTGTGAACTGTAATAATAACGAATATTGCACTTAACTATTTATTCATTGATTGATTTCTTTACTTAAATATTTAAAGAACGAAATTCAATATTTAAATTGATGTTTTATTATGAAAAGGAATAAATAATTTCGTGTTATTTTTATTTGCATATGTAAAATATAGACAAGACGAGTAAATTAATTCGTAATAAACTGATTCTTATCAATTTGCAAATCAAGATACTATTTCTGTATTCTCAGCAGACATACTCGTGATATTGCTGAATGTTAAAAATTTGATAATCCATTTTGAGTAATTAAAAAAGAATCAAAACAAACTGAATGAAATACACTCGAAATTTAATTACATCTGAAAAGATAATGATAGCAGATATCTTGTTGATTTGTAATCGTCTATGAACGAGTAGTGTTTACAAGTGACATCTATATAAATGTCCGATCGATATGTAAAAAACTAAAGGATATCAACAACCAATAGTAAGTAGATCTCGATTAGTTCGTTCGAAAGAAGAAGATCGATTAATTATTTTTTCGATATTATTCAAAGTAAAATGGTAGCAAAATCGAAAAAAGCACCGATAAAATCTGAACTTCTATTCAAAGTTGGTAAAGATACACCAAAATGGTATTCCATCGAACTTTCATCAACGAAATCATCAAATGAAAAATATTCTCAACAACAATCCGAAGAAATCTATCGTCAAGAATGTCAACTCTACGAACAACTTCATCAACAAGATCAATCATCCGATTATCAATGGTTACAAACATCACTTTCAACAACATCGAAAGATCGTCTCGCTGCTTTAGTCACACTTATTCGTCGTTCGCCAATTCATTCAATAAAACAATTAGAAAATCTAGTTCAACTCCTACAAACTAACATTCAACATCGTCGTGATGCATTGACTATCTCCGAAGTACTCGAAGATCTATTTGTTAATGTCTATCTTCCAGAAAATCGTCGATTGAATCCATTCAATCAATCAGCTAATTCCAAACAAACAGCTATATTGATGATTTTCGAACATTCATTGAAAAGACTCTATTCAAGTTTTCTTGATCTCATTCAAGTTAGTTTCATTTTTGTTTTCATCGTTAGAATTGGTTTTGTTCTTAGCAAATAGCTCATGATCCTATCGGTCAAATTCGAACTAAAGCTGTGTCAATGCTCGAACGTTTATTATCACAACGACCTGAACAAGAAAAACGTTTACTCGAACTGATCGTTGATAAACTCGGCGATCCAGATTCGACAGTCGCTGCGAAAACTCTTCATTTATTAAATCAACTTCGTATGTTCAAATAGAAATTTCGAATTAAATTGAGTTTTGTTTTCTGTTTTCAGTGGAAAAACATCCGGGAATGAAACTTGTTCTTGTCAATGAAATCGAACGTCTTGTCTTCCGACCAAATATTCGTTCAAGTGCACAGTAATTGATTTTATTTTCTTGTTTTTATCTTCTCTAAACAAAAACTCTGATTTCAGACATTACGGTCTTTGTTGTTTGACATCGATCACCTTCACCAGTCAAGACAATGAGCTAGCAAACAAACTTATTCGTCTTTATTTCGCACTTTTTCGAGTAGAACTTTCGAACAAAAATTCTTCTTTTTTCTGAATCGATTTGTTTCAGTTGCTCAGTGTCAAAGAAGATGTTAGTTCGAAATTTTTCGCCATACTTCTCGGCGGCGTGACAAGAGCGATATCCTATGCTCAAGGTAGACAAACGAATTTTCTCTTCGAACGTAAAATAAATCTGTTCTTTTTTTTCTCAGTTGATTTGGATAATATTGTCGAACATTTAAATGATCTTTTTCGAATTGTTCACGCGACTAATTTCAAAACAAGTGTTCGAGCTTTGCAATTACTCTTTCGTATATCTGAACAGAGATCAGAAATCGACGATCGATTTTACAATGCTCTTTACAAGAAACTCTCCGAACCGGAATGGAAGAATTCGAAGATGCTTTCAACGTTCTTGAATTTAGTCTTCAAATCTCTATTAAAAGATTCAATGGAATCAAGAATTCGAGTTCGAAAATTTTTCTTAGTTCAACATAAATACGATTCGTCTCTTTTTCGTAGGCGTTTATTAAACGTTTATTACAACTCTGTCTGTTCAATGATATTCCATTTGTCTGCGGAGTTTTGTTACTAATTTCTGAACTCGTAAAACGCCATGCAAATGGTGTTCGATTGCTTTTGTTTACACAAAAAGCAACTCAATCATCGTCAACAAAAGGCGGTGGTGATGATGACGATGAAGAAGAGCATTTTCATGACGTGCCAAGTGAAGATGATCAGCCATCGCAAACTGTTCCTCAAATAGCTTCATGGGATCATAAAAAATTGAATCAAACCAAAGAAGTTTTCACAACACAATACGATATATTCAAACGAAATCCATTGTATTGTGGAAGTGAATTTACATGTTTACATGAATTGTTATTTCTCAAAAATCATTCGCATCCAACGGTTGCTCTCTTTGCGCAGAATATTCTCGATGAGAAATCGATTGAATACGATGGAAATCCGTTGATTGATTTCAATTCAATGAGATTTTTCGATCGATTTGTCTACAAAAATCCAAAGAAACCAATAGCTAAACATGGTAGAACTCCAAAACAAACCGAATTCACTCGATTTCATCGTTTCATTTAGAACTTCTACGAAAAAAAACTCGTCACGCCATGGGTCGACTTTATTTGCCTAAAGGTGTCAAAGCTGTAGCAGTGGACAGTAATGATTACACGAAGATTAATCCCGAACATATCCCAGCTGATGAACGTTTTCTTTATACGTATGTTTTCCGAATGAATTTTCATCTGAGAGACTTTGCGCTTCGTTTAAGATTTATGAAAATGCGACAAGCAAATAGCGAAACATCTCAAGAGAAAAAGAAAAAGAAATCGATCGATGACGATAACGAAAGTATTGAAAGCGTGTCTGATGATGAATTCGATCGATATCTCGGTAAGAACTCGTTTTCATTCAAATATTTTTTTATTGAATTTCGTGGTTAGGTCAATTTATGGGCGATGTGGATCAAGAGGAAATCGATCTTGACGATACGAATAGTATCGAAGATATCGCCAGGTTTTTATTTCTGATTTATTTATTTAGTTTATTGACTTGATTTATGTTTAGTACTGTTCAACGTGGTCGTCGTAATGACGAATCAATAAACGACGATGAGGACGATGATGATGACATGGATGACAATCGACCTTTTACATTGAATAATAGCGATGAAATAACCGATGATGAACAAGTCGATGATATTGAACCCGAATCTGTTGGTAATCAGCATATTCGAGATAATTTCAAAGTTGATAATGAACGAGGTATTTCGCGAAAATGAAAGAGAATTTTGAGTTTCGAAAGTTGTCTTTTTTTTCTTCTTCATTTGAAAAATAGAAATGGAAAAGAATAAATGGGAAATGGAACCGAAACGAACGTTTGCTCAACATTCACGTCGTTATGATCAACACAAGAAAAAGGCGAGTAAAAGAAAGCAGAAATTAACTCGTCGAGAAAAACGTCGGCTACTTCATGAAACACCAGTAACGAATAAAAAGAAGAAACGTGTCCATTTCAATTAAATGTCTTCGTCTTTTTTTTGTTTTGTTATCAAAAAAGAAAGAAAAAAAAAGATTTTGTTTAGTAATCAAATTGATTGCATAAAAAAATGATCTTTTCTTGTGTTTTATTATTTGAATTATTGAAGAGTGATATGAGAAAAAAGATTGAGATATGTATATGCTTGTGTCAAGTGTTAAACCTTGAACTTTAAGACAAGTGTAATCTCGAAAGACTAACGGTATTTGAAATTCATATTTCACTAGTGCTATTGTTGTTGTTGTTGTTATTGTGTTAAAGATAAATATTATTTCAAGAAGATCGATGTCTTTTCTTTTCTGTTTTTACTTCGTCTGTCTCTCTCTCTCTTTCGCTTGAAACCTATTTCGATCAAGGCTGATATTTTACTAGTCGAAATTTATTTGCAGACACGTTGAAGATATAGATTGATATCAGATGTGAAGTGTATATATATATATATGTGTATGTATGTGTATATACTCATGTATATGAATACGTTATAAAGAATAATCGATCGAAAGAACTTGAAGAATTATTTTACTAGTTCAGTCGACGACATATAGCGGCAGGAAGAAAAGAGATGAATGACCCTTATGAGACCAACCTACCATCACACACATCTATACCGTATATAGTACGTAGTACATTCGGACAATGTATTGAGATGTATGAGAATATATGTGTGGTCATTGGCAGTCAATGCATAAATTAGCCATTCCGGTGTTCGCACTCAGTAGGCCGAACGTTAGCGCATGTTCATTGTCTGACTTTTTTCTCTCTCTCTCTCCCTCTCGTTTCTTTCTTTCTTTCACTTATTTTTTTTTCTCGCTCCTATTGTATTTAATGTTCATAATGAGAACGAGGTTGGATGAATATGTTAATGTATCATCATTAGTTATTGTCTTTACTTGATAGATCCGATTAGATGACAGCACGAAAGTAACAAAACAAGTGTTCATCACTCATCTGTATTCGATTGTATTCTCAGATTGAATTATATTACCTTTCTCATTCTTTTCTTGCTCTCTCTCTCTGTCTCTCTTCAACATTCTTTCTCATTTTTTTTTCATTTATTTACTTTTTTTTAAAATCATTCAGGTAACACTCTATAATTACTCACTTTCAACCTACACACGCAGCACATAATCTTCAAATATTCCTATATTTAGTTACTTTAGTTTCGGTTTCTTTTATAAACAAATCGTTCATCTATTAATTGATCTCAATCGTGTACATTTACAATCGTTTCTTTCTTTTTTTTTCTCTTCGGAGTTGTAGTTGCAACAACCGCAACCATTCTATATACTTTATACTATAACAAAAAAAAAGAAGAAGAACGAAAATACTCTCGACAACTCGCATACACACATATATACACATACGTACATACATCACACATACGGAAGAAAAGAAGAGAAGAGACACAAAGAAAAAAAAAGGGAGGTTCGTTTTTCTTCTTCTTCTCTTTCTTCTTCTGTACTATACGTTTATAGTCATCATCATCATCAGCAGCAGCAGCAACAGCAGCAGACAGACGTCATTGGTGCTACTCGACTTGAACCATTAGACTATTGTTTGATGTTCATTAACCGACAAGAATAATTATTATGATACGAAAATTTCGAAGAATCTTTCGTCCAACAACATCACCAACTAAACTCGATCATATTCATTCAACAAGTAGTCCAGAATCCACATCCGATGAATCGTCTTATATTAAACAAACATCAACATCCATTAATAAACAACTTTTCACAGGTAGACAAAAAGAATCCTTGCGTCAATCAGCTTTCTTCTCCCTCTCTCTCTCTCTTTTTCCACTCAATCAAGATTAAATTCGAAGGACAGTTTTTTGTTTTAATCTTGCCTGAATTTTTCTTTTCTTATTCGAAACGGATTTTGTTTATTCTTCAGAATGAAATGCATCGAACAATGGTATGCTAAGACGTGAATAAAGAAACGAAAGAGAAGGGAGATTTCAATGAAATCGACAACAAAAAAATACGTTTTCTGTTTCAATTGCAAATCTCTTACGTTCTCTCTCTCTTGTCTGTTGAATATAAAGACAAGATCGAATGATAATTAAGTTGAAATCGATTGATCGGACATAGTTTTAGTCACGCGCGTTTTGTATTGTTGCTTTGATCATTTTGAAAGTAGCGGACTGAATTAGACATGTATACACATCTGGAGGCGGTTGTCGACCGATATGTATATATTTCACTACTCTCGTTCTTTGTTTCCCACAATCAGACTATTTATTCTTTCTTTACTATTATAGACAAAACGTAGATATGTATGTGTTTGTATGTCTTATAATATAATTGCAGTTTGATCTTCCCAGAAGATACATTGACGACGTAACCCAAGTTTACTATTATGATTATATGAGATATATCGATAATAATTAAGCAAAGTCATTCAAAAGGAATGATTGGATTGATTGATTATAGTTTGCAAAAAAAGGAAAAAAAGAAAAAGTGTTCGTTTAATGTTTAACCTTGACAGAAAGCTCTCGTTGTAATAGAAAAAAGGTATCGACAGCAAGGTTATCCGTTTTGGTTATATATCATTTCATCATTTTGAATTTACTTTTATAAATATGAGGAAAAAAAACCGAAAGAAATAACTGTATGTGTCTAATGACATTTCGACAGATGTCGTGGAATTTGAAGTTATCTTTGTTTTACACTTTTATCAAAGATCATAAAGAATTGTAAAAAAAAGAACGAAGCATAGATAGTGATTCATGTATGGAAAATAATCTCGTCATTAAACATCGATTTTGATGTTGTACAAACATCGTTTGAATAAGTAGAGGTGACGATACGTACTTATTGTGTTGATAACCTATTTTTACTCTTTAATATGTGGTGGCAAGGCGTTGAACACATATACACATTTGTGAAAGAAGATGAGGAGAAGCCTCGCTAGACACACATCGTCTTCGCCTTTCTCTCTCTCTCTCTCTTGCTCTCTTTTGCTCGTTTTTTCCTACTTGTTGAGTAGACGCACACAAAGATTTAGCGTTACATTTTTGTCGTCATCATTTATCGTTTGATACACGACGGCATAGAACACGTTAATGAAAAAAGTAGAAGAAGAAGAAAACATATGCTACGCGAGAATAACAAGTCTGCGGTTCAATTTCTTCAACAACAACAACAACAACAACAACAACAGTAGCAGCAGCAGTAGGAATAATTACTAGATTCATTTTCTTCGTTCATTTAACAATGAAGAGCTATAAACGTAGACGAGCAAAGAAAAAAGCCGCTCAACAACAAGGTGAGCTACTTACGAAAAATTCTTTCAAACTTCTTCTTTTTTTCTGTTTGTGTTCCTTTTTTTTTCTTGACTCTATTTGAATGTTCTTATTGATAATTGTTTTAGACATATCTAACATTTCTAATAATATAAATGAACAGAAAAAGAACTCATTTTCTATAAAAGTTCAAGGAAGATATTAAACTAATGAAATATCATTTTGATAACGAGAAAAATGATCAAATAATGATCTTATGTAGACACACATGTTGTGTATTTGAGGATTAATTCGAGATTCAAAAAACATTAATATCGAATAAGACCTCGAGAATTCGACTAGTCGATCTGTGCCGAGAAGAATTTATTTAGTGAAGGTTGAAATGACGATGATTTACTTCTAACGAGAGATTGATCGGTTTCGGTAGATTCTCTCTCTCTCTCTTGTTCGGCATTCTTTTCTCGGTTACCTATAAAAACGACCGGTCTATTCGAAGCAGCTGTTGTTCATTTATTCTGGTGACAGGTTGGCCATTGAATTGACCGATTGAAAGGCGCAAACTTATTTAAATATTAGCAGCGTAAGTCGAAAAACGTGTTTGTTTCTTTGTATTCAATCAGAGCGAGAGTCGTATTGCATGTAATATGTTTCTCATAAAATCGACGATTAGTGATTCTCTCGTTTTCTCTCCTTCTCATTTACCTTGAAAACCGATCAGATATCTCCTAAGAAATTGAAGTTAATAATAAGCAAAAAAAAAGTCAATCATTTCGACCGCAAACAGTATCATGAATTTGCACGTTGTATTCAAACAACTTTGGTATCTCTATTCGTTCTTGAAATTTCTATTTTATTTGTGTTATAAACTTTCAACATACATATGGTATATCATCATAAATGTCTACTATCTTCAAACGAGTAAGATTCGTTTTTTTTTCTCAATAAAGAACAACAGAGAAGAAAAAACGAGAGAAAGAAAGAAAGAAAGTGAAAAGAAATACGGCACAAATGTTTTTTTTTGTAGATAGCATTCGAAAAAACTTGACTAGATGCATTCTCATTTTTTTTTCTTTTGTTTCGATTGAAATTTCGATTGTGAATTAAGAAATAGTCATGCATGACTATAATCAACGATGATTGTGTGTGCTCTTTAATCTTAATAGTTGAACGACATCGTATATTTATCGTATTATGGATGAGTTTTGATACAAAGCAATCTATGTAGACTAGATAGTACTTTTTTTCAAATAATTTGTTTTCGATCGGTAGATTCGAACGAAGAGAAAGAAAAACGAACTCATGTATACACAAATCTCGAAATCACATTGTTGGTGTACATATCTATGTGATAAGGTCGACATATTTTCATTCATTCGGTCGTTTATAAACGGCTGTCTTCTCTCTCCCTCTCTTCTCGTCTTCCTCCAATCGCCCTTCATTCATTCGCACCGTCCATTAAACATACATCGATGTGTGTATATATGTACGTGCATATAAGCAAAAATGCTCATCTCTTTAGTTATTAAAGAAGAAAACAATTAGATTTTAGGTTGACCGAAGTTGCTTGTTGAAAAGAAGAAAAAAAAACTCGAGAAAATGATTGAATCAAATTTGGGTAAGTTGCGTGAATAATGGATTTCTTTTATTCGACATGATGATCTCCTGTGGTGGTGGTAGTATTAGTGATGGTCATAGTTTTGTTTTATCGAAAACGAACAAATGAGAAAGTATCCGATTACAATTCGAGTGTGAAAAGAAGAATCTCACGGTTGTATTCGAAAGTGCGAGAGTTCAAATAACCTGTTTATTATCGTTCGATAAGAACGACAAGCATAGTTTCATTAATCATGAGGCTTTTCTTATTCTTGCGTAAATCTGCCAATCTCATTTGACCTTCTCACGTTTTTCTTTTTCCTTTTTTTTCTCTACTTAACAAAAAAAAGAGAAAAATCAAAAATCGATTTATTATTATGATTCGATTTAGAATCTCCCGTTACAAATCCCAATTCATTACACTCGCCCGACGATTTATCATCGAGTGTACAGTATGCTAAAATGCGTATTATATCTTCGCCAGTCTTTCAATTGCGCGACATAATTCGTGCTCTTCTCACGTCCATACCTCCATCATGTGATTTGATTTCAACATTTCTCACCTACGGTCAATCATTAGGTGCGTCAACTATTCATGGTTATCTTGTCGATCGTTGTTATGAAACTCAAACGCTAATCAATGATGAATATTCATCGTATCAAGGCGTAGCTTTATGTATAACATATGATGCTCTTTTAAGCGAACAACAATGGGAAGATGTATTCGGTATACACGAATCAACATCGACAATATCGAAAACAGCATCGACTTTTTTTCATTTATCCGATTTTTTATGTATTGTTAGCGGTTCACGTGTTGTTTACTATGATCCTAATGAACGTATGACAACAGATGAACGTGCTTATGTGTCCATATTCGATCTTGAAAATGATGATATCGACATGTTTCAAGATCAATTTTCTCCATTAGATTATTTTCTATCGAAATCAAAAACATTCTACAATGGTACACTCATTCGTTTACCATTACGAATCTCAGCAAATGAAACAAATTCAATCTCAACTCATATACAAACAATCGATGATATAAAACAACAAATTCTTCGGTATTTTTCTCAACATGAATCATTCATTGAATTATTATTATTTCAAACTAATCTCAGTACAATTGAATTTCATTATACAAAAGATTTTCAAATTCTAACAAAATTTCTCTCGATTAGTAAACATACGTTAACAACAATTCATGATGCACAATCAACAACACAACTCATCCATTTGACATTAGACAAACAAATCACTGATACACCTATAACAGATCAATCTCGTTGGTTATTATCAATCTTTAACGATTATAATGAAATTGATAAACGTGATATACAATTAAAACTATTATTACCATTAAATCTACATTCGTATTCAATAGAAAATATTTACTCGTTACGTAATTATCAAACATTACAAATAACATCAACACGAATGATTTATTATTGTATAATACCGCTATTAAATCGTTTTTGTAAAGATGATCTTTGTTTACAATTACGACAAATTAAATTTCCACATGCCTACGCTTTATTTTTAAAAGATCTCTCTCGAATAATCAAACCGAATACGACGACATCGAATCTTTCCATTGATTTAATTTGGGAATTAATGCCTGACATTGATGAACATCAACGAATGTTAAATGAAAATCATAAATATCTTCTACAAAATCAATATTTAAAATTAATTAACAATCTTATACCGGATATTTGGACTGAAATCGGTAAACAAGAATTATTCTATTCAGTAACAGATGGTTGGGGTTATGTTGCCATTGAAGATATGATTATAAACAATGTTGAAGCAGGTCCAATTCAAGATGTTTTAACATTTGTTTTTTCTGAAGCCAATGCTCCGATTGTTATTCTTCCTTCACATGTAATCAATGGTCTATGTAAATATTCGAATAAACATTATTTACAAGTGATGACTCCATTTCATGCATCGGAATTATTAGCTAAAAATGCCAATCTATTAACACGTTTGTCTAGTGAACAAAAACTTTCACTCTTGAAATATATTATTCTCAATGATCCTGATCCAGGTCTTGTTCTCGAACTGCAATTATTACCATTAGCTAATCAAGAATTTACGATCTTTCAAAATAAACAAGCAAATACAAGTATTTACATCATGGATCAATGTCCTGATTTCTTGAAATTATTTCCTGAAAGACAATATGATCGATTTTTAAATCCAAATATTGAAAAGAAATTATACGATACATTAGCATCTCAAGTATTTCAAGGTAGAGTGAACTGTTCATTTGTTTCTTCGCTCATTTATGTGTGTCTATATACGTTCTGCTGTTGTCTGAATAACCGTTACAGACTGACACATTCTTTTTCTTGTTCTCTACTTCTGCTTCCGTCTTCGTCGACTCATCGCGGGCGATTTTTTTTTATATTCGAACAAGACTCATACATAGCAAAAAAAGAGGAAAAGAAAGTAGTAGAGCATATAAAAGAGAAAAAAAGAAAGGGAGAGCGAGAGAAAGAAAGAAAAAAAGAAGAAGAAGAAGAAGAAAGAAATGTCTCAGTGGAACAAATCGAACGACGACCGCAACTGGCACTAACACATCAGACAACTATATCAAATGGCGTTGTTTTTTTAACTACGAGTGAATATTTTTCGATATGTATCGATCGAATTTCTACAATCGACTCAGTTCAAATGATGGAACTCGTCGATCTGTATCGGCTTCACCATATGATCGAGGTAATGAATAATGAATGATAGAGAAAATAAATATGTGAAGCTCAAGATATGTCGAACACAGACATGCAAAAAGGTTTCTTTGATTGAGAGACAGATCAAGTAAGAGAAAGAGAGAAAACGATTTCATCACAGTTGTTTGTTTTCTTTTAATGAATAAAAACTCATCAATGTTAATTAACAAAAATGACATTTACGTAGACTACTTTTCAAGGATTATTACAAAATCGATGTTTTGCAGATGTTGATATGCATATAGATGAATAAATCGAAAGTATAGAATAACTGTCAATGTTAGTTTACTTGATACTTAGTTGTACTTTGCATTGTGTCCAAAATTAAGAAGTAGCGCTAAAACGAGAGAAATGATTGAACCGTTTGTTTTCAGTTAATTGAACATGGACAGTTTTCTGTATGGTTAATGAATTCATTCATTCATTCATTCATTTGAATGCAATACAAAGATTTAAATCTCGTCGTTTTCTTTTTTGTTAATAAGAAAAGATCGTCGTGTAATGATAAGTATTGTTCATATACAAGTACAAACATTCTCTCTTTCTCGATCTTACAGAGAAAAAAAAATCAATTTTCTATTCTTCATCGCTCCATAACGATGATATCATATATCCAAATGTTCATATACAGAAACCTATCATATAATAACGGCATCCTGCCCGTGATTTGTCACCCATTATGATTACTATTTTTTCTTCTCTTACTCGCTGTCTGTCTCTTTCGTTTCGTTGTCTCGCGTTCGTTCTCCATTTCGTGTTTCTCCTTCATTCATTCATTCAGCAATTGCTCAACAATTGCAGTTCAAAAATTCCTTCTTATCCGGTGTTGGCTGGTGACTATAGCAAACACTTGAATATACACATACACACACGTACGTCTTTTCTTTAAACTTTCATCTCTTTTTTGCCGATCGCACTTTCTTTTTTTTTAAATTTCAAACGTCAGATTCGATTTTTTCACTCTCTCGCGTTCGACACTATTCTCTTTTATTGAATCAAGTACTTTTTGAAAATCGATCCGTCAATGCTGATCCGTTGCCAAGCCGAAGAAATTCGTTAGACAAAAGAAGAAAAGAATATCAATAAGACAAAAACAAATTCAAACCTAGAAGACGATTCCCTCGATTCCTAATTTTCTTTTCTACATGGGTAACACATCGACAGCCGCCGCTTGTTCATCAAAAACGTCGTCAATCACAACAAAACCGACAACTATTTATAAACTCAAATCAAGTCATCCGCTGCCAATTCATGTTCAACATTACAAAGAACAGACGCATTCCTCGCCAATATTTTCTTCCTCGTCTATATATAAAGGTAATTTTATTAACATCTTCCGATTAATAATACATGCGACAAGTGTTTTTCAAGAGTCATTCGTTTCGTTCTCAAACTTTTATTTGAATCTATCGACCTACAGCTTTCCTAATTGGACTTGACACATATCAATACATAAAAATCATCAAACAGATCAAATTGAACGTATCATCTGACCTTCGTTAGTACACATATATTGAAAAAAAAAGGAACGAAATGAATACCTGTTCTATACACACGCATATACATGTATGATGCAATTTAATGTTAAATATATATGTGATCAAAGAAGACAGAAAGCAACAAGAAAAGAGAAAGAGAAAACTTAGTAAGTAACGGTATATAAATCGTGATATGTAATTAGAATTTTGATATATTGAATAAATGAACATAGGCTGAGAAATGTGTGTGTGTGTATGTGTGTATGCTGTCACAAGGAGATTAGATTGAAAACCTGTCAATTAGATTGTTGTATAAACTAAGAGGAGGAGTTTAATGACAAAAGAAATATGATGTTTATCGTTTGTATATTTGTAGTTTAGAAAGGAAAAGAAAAACATCATGCACGATTCATTCTAATTAAATTATCGTACAGAATTTATGATCGGCATAGAAAATCACGAATAGTAACTTTTCGTAATAGAACGAAAGAGAAAGAAAACGGAATTTTAATCTCTGAGTAGAATAAATATGAGAAGGCAATCTTCAATGACGATAACAACCTAATACTTATTAAGTACATGTTAATAGAAAGTTGTAAAAAACGATCTTCAAGAAAAGAGCTTTATCATGTTCGATACGAGTTGCATACGTCGAGAATAAATATAATCGATCAGAGTTTTTTCCCCTGTTGTCATCGTTTATTTTTTTTTATGATTATAACTATAAACATCTGTGTTCAATAGATCTGTTCGATTTCGATGACATCAAAAGAATAAAGTTTTCTATTTCACAATAACCGGACACATTTTCCAAATGTCATTCGGCATAGTTGATTTTTGCATCTGGTTTATTTATATATATATATCTATATTCATCAGTTATGTGCAAATATTCAGGTGTTCTGCGAAAGGGAGAAACAGAGAGTAAGAGAAAGAGAGAGAGAAGGAAAAAAAAGAAGAGAAAAGAGGAGGAGAAAAAGAAAATAGAATATACAAAAGGACGACATGAGAAAGGAACGATATGTATGTATGAGTGCACGTCGAAAGAACTGAGAGGAAAGATCCTTTTGGTAAGACTGTATTATATTGAATAGACTCGAAGAATCCGCCTTGTTTCTTTCTTGTGTATTGTATTATACCTCATTCATCTCCATCGATGGCATCAACTGGTGGCAGTACAAATCTATCGAAAAAACGTAATACATTCCTCAGTCATTTTCTACCGTCAAAAAATCTTTCAATATTTCGAAATAAAACATCAACAAATGCAAACACCAATGATTTATCCAAGGATAAACCAATTTATAAATCACAAATTAATATAAATACTCAACCTCAACCTCAACAACAAACGCCTATTCCAATGTGTATTGGCCGTGGTTGGCTAAAGAAACGTTTAAAACGACCGATTTCACTCGATCTTGATCTAGTGAAAACTTTTGTTGACGAGTCGATTGGTAATAATAGCGAACAGGCACAACATCACGAACAATATCAACAATCTCTCAATGACATCGGTACGCTAATGGATCCTTTGTCGTTTTCTGTTTCTTTTGTCTGTATAGATTTATCTCTTTCTAAGAAATTGTAGAGAAGAAAAACATAGATAAGATAGAGATATTAGTTACAAAACAGATAGTAGACATGCCAATAGAGCCAACGGGTAAATAATCTTACATGCCAGAAAATATCTTTTCCCCTTCGGTATGTTAAGGATAAATAGACAGTTTTTTTTTGTTTTGTTAGTTAAAAAATTTCTTCGTTCTTCTCCTCTTGTCATCGAACATGTAAATTTAATCGATCTTTCGTCGTCTTCACGTTAAATTCGATCGTATATGCAAATGTAGTTTTCTTTCTTCCATAATCCTCGAAGTTAAAATAAGTGTTATCGAACAGATAAGAGTATGTTTGAGCTCATTCGATCTGGTTATTTTCATTCGATTGAAAAGAATTTTTGTCCATGAAACTAGGACAACAATGTTTTAAATCAAAGAATATTAAACAAACAAAAAAACGATGAGATCATAGTTAATAAAATCGTCTCGATCCAATTCACCGATTTCTTGACGAATGTTATAATCAATTTCTTCGTATATATAAATACGACAAAACGATTATCTTTCGTTTTCGTTTTCTTGTTTGTTGTGAGCATGTCGAAAAATATTTTATCTCGTTGGAATATTTCGTCATCAACAAATAATTTATATACATTACCCAAACTAACATGTCGTACTTGTTCGTTCAAATATCAGAAAAAGCAATTAACTTGTCGATTGCCTCTACTAGTAACTCGTTACGGTATGTGTTAATGAAGAAAGTATGTCTTAATTGAGATTTTACCTAACTATTAGCGTATGAACTTGTCTCAAG
>ERZ781399.2264-NODE-2264-length-15845-cov-4.577644_pt1 | contig 15845 bp, 18 predicted proteins | sample MGYA00511014_ERZ781399 | MGnify/ENA primary metagenome ERZ781399 (study PRJEB29847, sample SAMN06458254) | wastewater metagenome | isolation source: Wastewater bioreactor | place: South Africa: Cape Town | study: EMG produced TPA metagenomics assembly of the...
CATTTGCTGTCGAATCGATTTTCTATTCGCAACCAATGGCTGCACATAAATTATTACTTTCGTATCGAAATCGACGTCGTTTGTACAAAACTTGTCCCGAAGCACGTCTCATACCGCCCTATTTTTTCCTATTTTAACTAGAATAAACGACATTGATGACAGATGTTGAGTGACTCATTGAGAAGAGAAAGAAAAAGAACAGAACAGAATTTCATAGGAAAAAAAGAGGGATGCCCCCGGTGAGGCTCGAACTCACGACATCCGCATTGCTCCAATACTGTGTATAAGTACGGCGCTCTAGTCCAGCTGAGCTACGGGGGCCTGTTGAGAAGAAGAAACATTTTGATACTCATTCTGAACAGATCATTGCCACGATCGATCGACTATAGTTTTTTTCTTCTTTTCTATGACATTCGAAAAGAGTTTTCACATTAATAAACATTTGCAAATTGTCGTTTGTTGTTTAGAAAAATATTTTTTGTGTAAACATGAACATCGTATTTAAAGCAAATAAAATGTGTCAGTTTTCAATCGTTGAGTGAAAATGAATGGGTGTTTGTTAGGTTTTATTCTACTAATAATTTATCTTTCGAATTTTGTTCGATCAGCTCATTATAAAGGTGGAACAGTAACGTGGAAACCCACGAATTCATTGTCAAATGCGAGTACAGTTGAGATTCAAATAACTTTTCAACATTCATGGACACTTACTCGTTACGCTTGTGATCGAAATCTAATCAATACGCAAGGCAGTTACTATGATTTATCAGCTTCATCGTCTAATTCGACAAAAATCTGTCAATCTGGTGCAGCTCTATGTTCAGCTAGTCTCTTTCAAACGATCAATAGCCGAACATTGTGTACAGATTATAATAATGAAGTTCAAATTAGCACTGGTTCGTATTCAGAAAAACAGATGCTCTCGAATTTAACAAATATTGACATTGCATGGACGGGAGGAAATTGGGCCGATGAAATTTATATTATCGGTGGATCACCACCAGGAAATCTTGTTTGGTATGTGGACACACACATTGATCTAACACCTTCAAGCTGATTGTGGTTGGTCACCGTTGGTTATCTATACCGGTACAACTGTTTTATTACGTGTGTCTAATCCACCATGGATACCCGGTAAAACATATTACGTCCTTTTCGATAGTGGTGCTGTAAGTGGAAATGTGTTTTGTAGACCTGAATCCGCACCAATTAATGGTGAATCGATTATTTCTCAAAACTAATCTTTCTAATATTTTAATAAATAGATAAAAGTTTTTGGGTATTTAATATTTGGGATCCTGGTTTGAGTAGTACGACATCAACAACAACTCAACCACCAACAACTCATACAGTCACTACTCTTGTTCGTATCAACAATTATCTCTTCACACAAGAAAATATCGATTCTATTCGTTAGGCATTGGGTACTACAACTCCGATCGTTAATCTAACCACGACTGGTATCATTCTAACAACACCAACAACAGTTACAACGACAACAACAACAACAACATCAACTTCATCGACATCCGAAACAACAGTTACATGTATATCGATCTTTTCCTTTGCTTGAAAACAACAATCGATTGATTTTCTTTCTTAGTTTTACCAATTCAACTTGAACCTTCAACAACTCAAATGAATGTCATTTCGCCGAAAGATCTCGAAGAAATCTGTCGATTGCCCATACTCCTCACTAATATCTGTCTATTTGCTCTAATGACACCGATAAAAATCGTCGGTCTGTATACTCTATTTTTACAACTCGAGAAAAGCACAAATCCTCATCATCTACAAGTGCAAAACCGACGGCAAGCTTTTACCAAACGAATGCGAATGGTTGCGCCTGCTTCCTGTTGAATCAAGGATAAGATTATTAGATCTTGAAATAAATAGCTTTCACTTTATTTTATTGATTTAAATATAAAGAATTTATATTTTTGTTTTGGCATAAATTCACTTGAAATAAAAACAAAGTCAATTTGCATATGCATACAAACAAACATACAAAATAAAGCATAGCAGAAGAGGAACAGACGAAAACTAATTTTCGTTTTGTTTTTTGTTTTGCTTTCAAATAATAACACAAACAGACGAACGGCCTGTTGGACCTGGTTGTTCAACGTGATGATGATGGTGATGATGATGAGATATTGGTCGTGCATTTGCGTTTGTATTATTATTCGTGATACTTGATTTCGATAGACGACGATTGTGAGTATTCGTCGATGGAGGTGAAGACGGAATAGTTGGAAGATTTGGTGGTGATGCTGTTCGATTTGGAATAACCGTTGGTGGATTTGTGTTGATTGTTGTCGAACGTTTTCGATTGTTGATTTGTTTACGTAGTTGATCGACATCTTGTCGTAATTCACTGATTTGTCCACGAATGGTTTCGATGGCACCGTTATTTGCATGAATTGTTGCGATAAGTGCGGGATCAAGAGTTGGATTTGTTGCTTTGCCTATTGTTTGTTGTTCTCGATTGATTGTTTGCGGTTCTTTGACATTGTTCGAGTTCGACGATGAGGAATTATCTTGATTATTCGGTTTTTTCGTTACTTTAAGTATGGCTGCTGGATCCGATTGCAACGCCGGTTTAGATGCTTCAACTATTTTTCTAAGTGCTTCCTAAACAAGAAAAAGAGGTCACATTCAAACAAATTCAATTGCATAACACTGAAAACAACATTGATCAAAATATCTAAATGACCAACAATCGTCATCGTCCACCAGAACAAATTACTGTGTGAGTGTTTCAATGTTCTATTTTTGATTTTATTACAATATAGAGAAAGAAAAATCAAGAATAAAGAATACAAAAAAAGCAATACAATAGTCAAGATATACAACATGTTTTGGTCTTTGCTTTTTTTTTTATATCACTAAGCGTTCTGTACCTGAGAGGCACTTTCAGACCAAAGTGATTCTAAAATTGAGAAAAGAAAAGGCGAAAGTAGAACGAAAGACGAACATCAAGCAACGAAAATCAACGAACTTAATTTGTCGTGTTCTTGTTGAAGTTTTTCCCAATTATCACGGTTTCGTTTGCAACCTTCGTAGAGTGGATCTAAGCCCGGATCAACATCGGAGAGCATCTAATTCACATCAAGATTTTCTCAATCGAAACTTCTCAATTAATCCGTTGTTTCTTACTTTATAAAGTGGAAGGCAAATTGAATCAATAAAACCAACTGAAATCGAATCGTTTCTTTTCGTACAAAATAAATTCTCTATAAAACTAAAAGTTTACCTTGCATTTTAGGTAGTTCGTCTTTCTTTGCTCGATCCATCATTGGCTACAGAAGAAAAAGAAAGAAGTATTTCGTTTTGTTTTTTTTTTTTGAAATGAAATTTATACAATCGGTTCGACGTGCAATTGATTGCGTTCGATATCTCCTTGTTGAAAAAATTCGCTAGCAACTAATTTAGCAACAACTTGTTGAATTTCCCATGGTTTACAAATAGCTGCAACATCACAAGCTGTCATCATCATTCCGCTAAACGAAGAAAACGAAAAAAATGTTCTCGATCAACTGAATTTGTTTTTTCGTCCTACCGAAGTAGATCTTTTTTCGCCGCATCTGTCCATTGATTTTCATTAGCTTCGACTAATTTTTGAAATTCTCCTCGTTTTCTTCAAAACACAAATGTCAATTGATTATTTCCCCGAAAAAAGCAAATTCCTACCGAAAATATAACGCTAAATCAGTCGATAGAATAGCAGTTTCAATATAATGTACAACTGTTTTATAATCATCAGGTGAAAGAGCTTGTAAGATATTATTTCCTTCAGTTTGTAGGATCATAATACATTGATCGAAATGATGATGTTCGAGAGTTGACGTTGTGTATAATTTCGCCAATGGAGCGTCAACTTTCGCTTGAAATGCGTTATTCGTACCTCGATGATCGAGATCGTGACTTAAACATGCGATTAATAAACTTATACGTTCTAAATCGCTCATACGAGCGTTCATTCCACCGGTCTAAATCGAATGTTTTTCGTTTTTCTCAAACAAAAAAGATGAAAATCAATTACTGTCAGCATTGAAAACATCGTCTGTGCGACATTGAATGCATGTCTCCAATTATGATAGATTACTGGCCGATAGTTTTTCTTAACACTTAAAACCCATCGACATATGACATCATGAGAGATACGAAATTTTCTCGGTAAATCCAATTCGATAAACATTCGAACACTTGAGAGAACTGTTTCGTCATCTGTTAAAAGCATATCATTGAATTCCCAGGAATATAAACGTAATTTATTGGCTTCAGGTACGCCGATTTGTGCGATACGTTGACAATCATCTTCAGGTGCAATCACATGATATGACAACACTTCGAAAGCAACATTTTGTTTCGCTGTTAAACGAACGACATTTTCATATTGACGCGTATTATGAATACCCAAACCACAAAAAACAGCGAATGCCTGATGAAAAATCGAACAGTTTTTTTGTCTCAAATCGAAAATCAATATTCACTTCAATAATCGCTACATCGTCATCCGTAAAAATTCGTTCATTTAATTTATTCATAACTTGACAAACACCGATAACATGTCCATCGCCGTCCATTATCGGTACGCAGAGAATATTTTTCAATTGAAATGTATCGTCACCATTCGGTACGAACTAAACAAAACAAAATTCGAGTCGATCGACATTTTTGCACGTGAAAATCGTTTCTACCAGATGTACTAATGGATGATCATTATTCATAATATCATTGAGATTTACTGTTTCCATCGTTGCAGCAACATGATAGGCGATTTTTGCATAACGAGAATTGTCGAGAAAATCGTTTCTATCGAACGAAAAACAAAATCATCGAAAGTGTCAATTATATTTTAAGTGAGCGACCACATACGTTGTTACTTTAAATTCTTCGCCAGAAATCATATCGAAACCTTTGGAAAAATGAAAATCCTATGCAGAAACACAAAGAAAAAGACGCATAAATCATTATTAAATATCGATTAGAAGGCAAACTAATGGATTTACTTCGGGTTTGCTCGATGTTCCCGGTCGATCTAAGATATATACACAAACACGAGCACATTGCATTAAGCCTTGTGATTCCGTTGTGATCTTTTGAACGAGTCGTTCGAGATCATCCTGTTCACGAAACAGATTTCGTGCTAAATTCAACAGAAGCTAAACAAACAAAAACAAATCATTCATAAGAAAAGAAAACAAACAAAAAAAATTCATTCGATCAAAAACAATATCTAACCTTAAGTCTGTTTAAAAGTGAAAGATTTTCTCGATTATTCTCATTATTATTTGTTGACATGCTGCTTGATTGAGTATTCCCATTATTAGACAGTCTATTATTATTATTGTTCGATAATAAAGATGAAGAAGTCGAGACTGAACCGGTTGAAGATTGAGCGATTGTTCGCTGATTTTCTTTTTGTCTGTCAAATGGCATTAAATGTTCGTGTCGTCTAGAAGGTTTTCTTTTTTTATTTAAGCAAACTGTGTCATTGTTCCGTGAAAATTTAATATATCAGATTCTAACTTGATTAGCTTTTCTGCGCATGAGAGAGAGAAAAAAAATCAAGAAATAAGACGCAAAAAGAAGAAGAAAAAGAAAGAAACGAGAAGTCAACATACACATTCGCATACACACAAAAAACAAGAGCACTCATCTTGTTTTTCGCTTCGTTTTTCTTTCTCTATTCTCATTTCTTGTTGTCAAAACAACAGTGAAAAAAAGAAAGAACGAAGAGGAAAAAAAATCAGATGTACGTATTTTGATTTCGTCATGCATGACAAATATACAGTTTCGACAAAACAAACATCGTGTTGTTTTATTCTTACCTGGTTTTTTTTATATTCTTGAATTGACAATTCAAATAATTGAGCATTAGACAGACCAAGACCGCAAAATGTCAAATAATTACGGAAGACCTAAAACAGACATCGGTCTTGTTTCTTTCAAATAAAAAAAAACGAAGATTTTCGTTGAATTACATTTATATCTTTTGTTGTAAATTCATGTGTACCAGTTTTCTTATTGATAATTTGTGCGACACCAATAACAACATTGTCACGATTTAAAATCGGCATACAACATATCGAATGAGTCCGATAACCTGTTTTAATATCAACTTCTTTGTTAAATCTTGGATCCTAAATCAAAGTAATACAAAAGAAAAAAAAACGAGAAAGTCATTTGTTTTGTCAATATATTAATCAAGAATAAAAAGCAATGTACGATCGCTTAAAAGTGTCCCCACTGTGCTTATTAGCGTTGTCAAAGATTTTTCTTGTTGGCAAATAAATATTTTTATATATGTGTGTATGTACACATGTAATCGGAGAACGAGAGACTTTATGTTTTGAATAGAAAGTTCTTTTCATTCATTTAAATTCGAAAAAACTAAATGGTTAAACAGAATTCTTCGACAAATCGGTTCGATCGAACGATGTACGATTACAAATATCGTACAAGATTCGGTCAATCAACAGCATTAGCAAATGCTTCACCTCCACGTTCATTTCATCAAGGAAAACCATTGAAATCCAATCATGTTCAAGTAGTTCACTCCAAAGGATGTTGTTGTTCTTCAAACAAACAGGGCAATGTACCGTTACAACCTGTTACTATTCAACAAACTCAAGTACCTCGAGTAACTGCTCATGACCGAAGTCATGCGCGATTTCAATCGCCGGATCCGTTTTATTCTCGGCAAGGTCGTGTCAAGAAAACAGCATATCGAACAAGAAAACCTTATCAAAATAATCAAATTCATTCGACAGAACCGAGAAATATCAACAAATTCTATCAAACTCAACAACAACAACAACAACATAAATATTATCATCAACCATCACCACCACCACCACCAACGACGACGACAAAGAAAAACAAATCTTGTTGCACAATTCTGTAAAATTTTGCCTGCCGTTCTTTTCTTTCGTGCCTCGAATAAAGAAGAAAAGTTTTTTCAATTTCATCACGGTTGATTAACTATTCTAATCATTTCCTTATTGTTCAACCAAAGACTCTTTCATATCCTTCTCGTTCTCACACAACAAAACAATTTTCGCGGTAACTTAAACTCATGATTTTACCTCGTATGCATCGGGAATATTGATATATTCCTTCGTTAGAGCCACATGTCCCGCAATGCCTTTGCCAAACGGAATGATAATCTGTTGACTTTCTTTGTGCAACGATTGTTCGAGTGTTGAACCAGCTGTAACATCGAATAGTTCGGACACAAGATACCGAGCATCTTTCGGTCCACGTGCGAGAAATAAACTTCCACGATCGGAATTCGTTAATATTGATACATTCGTTAGAATCTTATGGCAAACAACATCGACATTCAATTCATTTGCTATGTCACGAATAAGTTCGAAAAATAATTCATTATCATTGAGATTCATATAATCCACGATTTGTGATTATGTCGAACTTGAATCTTGATTCGATCGGTGACCTTGAATGATATTATTGAACATTTCGTGTGTCAATGATGCACGTGGCTTAGCGAGATATTCTTTTTGTTCTTTGATTTTAATACATTCTTGTAGTAATTCATTGGGTGCATTGTCTTTGAACCAACGTTTGAGAAAGTTCGGTTTCCGTGCTAAATATCTCGCGACCATTTCTTCGGACAGACCCGTTGGATGACTTTGCGTCGATGATGATGTTGTTTGTTGAACATTGTCCGATGTTTTATACATTTTTCGATGTGACTAAATCAAAATCACGATAATGACATATGAAACAAAGGAAAGTCAGAAGGAAAAGTGAAAAGACGAGAAGAAAATGAAAATCGGTGCTCGACCAGCGTTAAAAAGGAAATAGGTTATATCGGATGATAATTTTGACAACTGATTGAACTCATTCGAAGGGTTTTCAGGTGACAACAGATGCTAAGACGTTGAAAATCTGTAAAGTACATTTTTGGAGATTTGTATTTTTGTTTTTTTGAGCGACTAGTTTTAGTAAGAGAATTAATTTAAATCTTAAAGAAGATGACTGAATAAAAAATGAGAGAACGAGAGAAAAAAAGGAAATAAATAGGTGACTGATGACATCAGCATTTCCTGTTTCAGTCAGATTTTCAATATCGAATTTCATTAAAAAGAAAAAAGAAGACGTCTATTTTCCTTGCAGGTCTTTTTCTCTACAGGGGACGGGCTTAGATGTCACACGAACTCCTAAGATTCTTAAAGAAACTTCAGTTTTACAAACCAAAAAAAAAACAAAGTTTTCGCTGTTTGATACGATCGTTTATTCAATTTAATCTTCTACTATCAGCTCGTTTTAGTTTCAGACATCTAATCAAAAACAGAGAGAGAAAAAAAATCAACGAATGAATGCTGATCACAATCTCAAACTATTGTCTCGATTTTCCATCGAGGTCTTTAAAAAGAAATGATCATGATTACTCGATTTGAAAATCTCGATAAGGAGATGAATCTATTAGTTTTATGATTAAATAACCAAATATCTATCGAACTAGAAGAAATTCTCATGTGAAAACAATCTTAAAATTGCATTAAATAAGAGGATACAAAAAAAGATGATTAAAAAAAACTGTTGTCGTAGCGATTAAACAAACATCGAGAAAAATAACTGTCGCCCCCGTTGCTGCTCATCTCTCTTGAACTCTATTTAATCACGTTTTATCTTTTATCTATCTAAATATATTTGTCTGTCGCTTGACTACATTTTATTTCTCTCTTCTCTCTCTCTCTCTGACACTTTTCGGATATAATTAAATACATGCTGAGATATTCACCTTGCCGTTTTTCACGTCCATTCTTGTTTGAAGGAAAATACTTGTTGATGTGTGTTAATGGTGGATAATGGAGATAATAAAAGACTATTCAGTGTTGTTGTTTGTTTTTTTAAATATGAACAACAGCAAACATATTCACATATATAACAGACAATGAGAATATATTTCGGATGTTTTTTTGTTTCAAATCCAAACCCGTGCCCAGGGAAAGATTGTTTCTTTTCAATTAACACGCATTCTATTGAAAAGGAAATTAAAAAGTAAAAAAACTGTTATATCTCTTTTCTCTTCTTCTTCTTCTTCTTTTTGTTTTTCTCTCAACATATTCTTTTCTATTTTGCGTGTGTTTATATAATCAGTTTTTTCAATGTGTCGTCTTCCTTTTCTTCTTTTTCTTTGCGTTACCACAACAACAAAAATCTGCCGTCATTTATTTTGATAGAAAACGACTTTCCCCATCGATGTCAGTACGGTAAAATGAGCAGCTAACGCGTTCTCACAGTTGATTGAATACACACATGCTATTCATTCTATCTCTGCTCATCACGCATCAATACGATCATCATTGACTTTTCGTGTTACTTTTTTTTTCTTTCTTTTTTCTTCTCCGATACAATCTACGTAGTAACAAAAACACACACACACAAAACGAGAAGTTTCAATGAACTACAGACCGGAAATTGTGACAATTCATAAAATGAAATCTAGACATTTGACATATTGTCTGGATTTTCGTTAAAAACGAAAACAAAGAGATAGACAGAGCAAAAAAAACAACGACGAAGTTTATTAGAATTAATTTTGTTCATTTTCGATTTGTATTTGTACACTTTTAATAACATGAATTCGATTGATTCGTAAAACTTTCTCGAGACTTGACTTGTCACGATATTGAACTCGATACGCATCGGTTTGTCCGTAACGGTAACAATTCAAAATTCGACCAAATTGAGAAAAATATTCCAACAAATTGTAATCATTCAATCGATATGGTACACGACGAACAAGAAGAAAATTATCACATTCAGTTAATTGATCATCATTATCAACAAATACATTTAAGACACGACCATTAAAACAATACGCTCGTTTCAATAGCAATTGAGCAATTTCATTGATGTCAAATGTACCTAAAATATACATTTGTCCGTAGCAATTTTGATGAAGACTAAAATTTTGTAGATTGGGAAAGTAACGTCGAAGTCGATCTTGATCTTGATGAGCAAAATTGCCGATATGAACGAGCCGTGTGAGAGGAATAGCTTGAACAATGTTTGTTGTGTCATGTCGAGGACAATATTCAAGTGGTGAACCATTGATTTTCTGACATTTCGATGCGATGGCTCGATTAGCATCGGTTATTCGATCGAATTCGATAAATGCATAACCACGAGTTTGATAGAGAACACAATTAAGCACACGACCGAACGTCGTGTTCGTGTATTCGAATAACGCATCTTCACTTATCGGTGCATATCGATCCATTTGAACACAAACAAAATGCGGTCCACAGAGAGAATCCGTTTGTAACGATGTACTTCACAGAGAAAAAGCAAAAAAAGGTCTATTTGTTGTTAGAAAACACAAAAGTCATACTTGACACGATAGGTTTTGATGAAATGTGGTCGATTATTGAGAAAATGATTTGCTGTTGTTATCGATGAGAACAACGCGTGAATATATTGATGATTATGTCGATTTTTTCGACGGAAACAACTAACATCTCGATCGTATTTTAAACAATATCTTTCGACATCTTTTGTTGTTAAATGAGCAATATTATGTATGACAATAAGCGGATGAATTTCGTTGTCGATAGTCATTTCGAACAGAAATCAAATATCTTTCAAATTTAAATTTATCGGGGAGAAGTGAAGTGAACAAGAAAGATAAACACAATCATTGGCTGTAAAATTATAAAAACCGTTCACAAATTATTTTCAAATTCGATGTTTATTGCTGCCATCTAGCATTTAAAATCTCATAGAAAAACTGCAAATATGTAAACATCTTTGAATTTTTGAATAAGATAAATTAAATAATCTATCAGCGCATCTTTCTTGCCGATTTGTGATGGTTTACGAAATGTTGAATCAAGATTGTAATAGAATCCGTTGAGATATTTTATTGTAAACCAATGAGCACCATTGATGTTAAGTAATAAACCGAAATATGAATCCCAAGGAAGGTTTTGCAATGGTTCACCATTGTAGACGTTAATCTGTCGAACTGAATATCCTTGACGTTTTATTGCTTCGATTAATATTCGTAGATCGTAATCACCTAACCATCGTTCGCCGTAATCGTTATTTACAGGCCGTTGATCGAATTGTCGAACGATACTATCGAGATATTGATGATTGAAGAATTCAGGAGTTTGAAATAGATTGTTTAGTGAATGAATACCACAACGAAGGTATTTTTGTTTTTCATGATAAATTGTCTAGATAGAAGATCAAGAAGAAAAATATGGAATATGGATTCAAAATGATAAACTTGAGGTTTTGTATTTTCTCTATTGGATTGTTGAGGTTGTGGCTGAGGTTGAGGTTGATGTTGATGTTTTTCTCTCCAATTTCTTCTTGCTGCTTCATCTGCATCACCATATTTAGCTATCAAATCTGCCATATAACGATCATCGGTTTCGTTTGTTCGAAATTGTCGATCAGGAGGTTTCATATAAAACTCCTCAGAATCTAAATACACGTTTGTTTTTCTTCAATCGCCAATTTAATTACTTGAATTTTGAACATATGAGTGAGGTGGTTCTCGACGATGATTGTCTCTTCGTTTTTCGACTAATGTCTTTTTAAAATCTTTTTTATTATAAAAATCATTTACAATATCCTAAAACAATAATAAATTTAAAAAAAACAAAGGTATTAAATCATTGAATTTATACTTCTAAATTCCAATTGTAACAATCAAGAAACTGAATACAATCTGCAATATCTAATCCGGAAATTTCCTACAAACAAACAAGACGATGTTGTTCGATTTACGTCTTCGTATATTTACGTGAAAACTTTGAAGAATTCTATCTCGTGACTGTGGAGTTGCCGACATTTTTTTTTTAACAAAAAAACCCAAATAAAACGAGCATTCACATTGATAAACGAGAAAAAAACAAATAACCGAGGAAGAAAAAGAACAGAGAAAAGAAAATGTTGTTTTCAATTTATTTGACTTTAGTATGATGGTTACTCGAGAATATATGACGCACTCATAATTTCAAAGTGCAATGTCAAAAAACGAGAATAAAGTTAAATTTATCGAAAATTTGATTTTGCGATTAATGGAGAGATTTTCGGTGTTCGTTGAAGAGGAAGAGCATAGTGAGGTAACGGTTTATTGATTCGTGGTGTTGATAAATTGTTCACTTGGATATCATCGATATTTTTAATGCTCGTAGCACTTGCTGGTCGAGCAGTAAATATATCTTCGGTGATAGTATCGTGTGTCATATTCGTGTATGTTGAAAAATACATGGAATTGCTTTCGTCAATATTTTGATTTCTTGACGTGCGATTTCGTTTTGATTTACCTATGCACCATAGACAGCTATAAAAGCAAAACAATTCGAATATAGTGTTTTATGAGATTGTATTTTCAATCTTACATTCGTAACCAACAGCAACAACACAATGCTAGTAAGAGTATACCTAATATACTGAGCACAGCAGCAACCCATGCGTCGAATGAAACTGAATTCAAATGAAATAATATCTCTTAGTTTTCATGTCCAAACGATCATGTTACCTGAAGATGTTTTTGTGTTTTTCTTATTTTGATTAGTGCTAAAGGAATTTGTTGAATTAATAGATTGTATCATAGTTGATGCTACTGTTGTTGTTTCTTCTGTAGTCGTGGTTGTTATTTCTGTAGTCATTGTTGTAATTGTTATCATTGTAATTTCTGTTGTGGTTGATGTAGTCTCTATAGTTGTTGTTTCTGTTGTAATCTGTGTCGTAGTAGTAGTAGTAGTTGTTGTTGTTGTTGTCTCCCCAGGACATGTTGGAATAGTTTCTTGAGCTACTGTAAATTTCATACAGTATTGATTCGATTGAACATTATTACTAATTTAAAAAAACAGTTTTTCTAGATTGTTTGTTTTGTGTTGAACATACCTATCAATAGCTACAGCACAGAGAATTTGTGATCCGACTGAAGAAGCTGTTGGTGTCCATTTCAAAGTTATCGACCATGTTGTCGTTGTATTACGAACAATTGGTGTTTTAACAACGATTGGAAATGAGAGTGTAGCTATATCTTTAATGGTGACGGAAGTACCACAAACACTTTGAGCTATAAGTTGAACAGTATATGTTTGACCAACTTGAATACCGACACAGTCGCTTGTTGTTTGTGACGAATTAGCACTGGTAAGAAGTGGAGGAGTTGAACATGATGGAACACTTTTGACATTGATTAGAAACTGAACTGGAATACTACTTATTGGTGTTATTGAATTCGAATCAAGAAAATCTTCAATCTAATTAATATTATTTCATCAAAGATTTTTTTATGATATGATCCAGTCGTTTCTATTTGCACTCATTTCTACTTGAAAATGCATTTCCGTTTTAACTCATGCTCAATCAAGAACTCCTCGAATATTTCTCAATTCTTTCGATTCTATCAATTTCAATGACGCCAATACTTTTAAATTTCCCTTTACCTGAATTGTCACTGCATACCAATCATTGACATTTTTTCCGGTAATAAGCAAAGTACAATTCGAAAGAAGTATCGTTCCATTGGGCAATGACCCAGGAGGACATGTATTATAACATTCATTCGTCCCATTAGAAAATCGACATCGTACTTGATCATTATCACCATCGATCGTCGGTATGTAAATCGCTTGTTGTATACCAACAGGTATATTAATTGGCGAAATTATTGTAGCAATAGGTGGAGTATTATACTGTCCATTCGATCTCATTTGTAAGTTAATTAAACAAGAGATACTCCAAGATTTCGATGATATTGAATCGGCTGGAAGTGTTAATGCTCGCCATGCCGAACTTTGAAAAGCTATACGAAAATATGATCCATTTTTTATTTGAAGTGTGTCTGAACGTTGACCCACTGTTATACTAAATGCAACCGAATAATCAGTGCAATATGACACAACAGAAGGTGCGACATATCCACCTGATTGATTGCAATACTGAATACAATCGACATATTTCGAAGATTCAGAGTATGGCGAAGGAAATGATAATTTCGGTGATTGATTAGCAATCATTGAATCAGTACAACTAATTGAAGCATAATTATAGATATAAGTTTGAGTAAGAACGATGGTAACATTTGATCCTGATACATTGACAACCTTATAAGTGATTGAACCACCTTGAAAATGCGTTGAATTAACATAATTCACAGAAATTAGAATCAAAATTAATAAAGAATGCAAAATCATTGCATTGTGCTGCATTTCTTTTCTCGAAAAAAATCAAACTGATCGATTGAATCACCCTCAAATATTTACGTAGGTGTTTAGAGAAGAAAAACTTCCGTTAAATTTTTAAAAAAAAATAATCATTTATGATCTATTCGTGCAAAAGTTCAAACATGAACGGATTGTGAATGATGAGTGGCTACTTATTATCTAACATGAAAATGACGGATAACGACAGTTAAGTCGATCTTCAATTGACAATGTATAAATACATGTAATTAAAATTCTTCAAGATTCTATCGCCTTTCACTTTGCATTCATTGAGCTCTGTAATTGAATAGCCGGATGTGTTATTAATTACACCTAGGGTTTATTCATGTTGAGACTTTTCTTTTCAATACCCGAATAGACATCTGCTTTTGTTCAGTCAAATTACAAAAAAAACGAATTTGTTATTTCTAATTCTCAGTTTTATTTTGAAACGAAAAGAAAAGCTGATAAAAAAAATCTGAATTGTTTGTCTATCATGTTGACTACAGATGGAATAAATTAACACTCAAACACAACAAATGTCAACTGTTATTCTAAGATTGAATAAACGCCGAACCGGAAGTATGCTATTGCACTTATCGTTCAATGATTGGTCGTTCAGATGCTCTCAACCAATAAAAACAGAAGAAAAGAAACAGAATGAACAATTGAACGAACTCCTTCGGGGCATTGTCGCGTGTAAATGCACGTAAAACAACTTAGTAATTATAACTTTTTGGAAACATGAAGGTCATCATCGTGTTTTCGTTGTTAATCTTTTTCATATGAAAATCGATTTGATATGTATGAACGGCAAATACACTTTATATCTATCTTTGATCTCTGTTTTTCCGTAGCGAAAGCAAACTCATTTGTTCATTCTTTCACATTTTATTAATCTCGACAACAGCGATAACAACGAACACCTTCTAGTGCTCTTTTTTAACTCTCAAGAGATTATATTGTCAACAATACTCATAACGTAGTGATATTGAACCTTTTTAAACTGTGAAAATATTCTATACAAGATCTTTTCTAATGAATAAATACGTGACCGAAATGAAATTAATGGTACTTATATTTAATAGCCATTCGATCAATAGAGTGAAAATAGACATGATCGCCTTAAGCTTTCCTTGTTAATTTATCAAACTAACTGTATCATTAGAATACAAATGTTTATACTCTTCACCAATGAACTTTCAAGATAATTTAATTGATTTTATCTTTATAAATAAAAGAAGACCACTAACCGAGACTATTCAAGTATTCTATTTCGTTCATTTCATTTCCTGTCTATACTTTGCATACACACAATATGATGATGCGAACAGCTTGAAAGAATATTTCATTTTTTGTTGTTGTTGTCTATCTTCTCTTCTGTGTAATTAACATTTACATGAAACTATACATTTTCAATCTTCTGTCGATTCACAGCCTTCTGTGATTTCTCGTTTTTTTTGTCTGTTGTAAAATGATCGACGAGAGAAGATAAAAGAAAAAAATATCCCGTTGAAGACAACGAATGGCAAAACATCATTAGTCATTTCCTTCGGACAACGACCAGAGAAGTACAACGCTTATTCGTTGTCATCGTTCTCTCTGTTCTCTGTCTCGATGTAGAATGCGGACATA
>ERZ781399.2266-NODE-2266-length-15833-cov-3.544873_pt1 | contig 15833 bp, 11 predicted proteins | sample MGYA00511014_ERZ781399 | MGnify/ENA primary metagenome ERZ781399 (study PRJEB29847, sample SAMN06458254) | wastewater metagenome | isolation source: Wastewater bioreactor | place: South Africa: Cape Town | study: EMG produced TPA metagenomics assembly of the...
AGTCACCTTTCAATAACAGTGTTTTGAGAGATAGAAACCGAGAGAAAAAAAACAAACAAATCATCTTCGAACAAAAATGATTTGTTCTCTTTTGTTTCTGTTGTTCGAAAACAAAATACAGTGACATGTTCTATCTTTTAACATCCATTTTTTTTCACAAATCTATCTAATCGATCAGAGGAAAAAAATTTTGTGCCATGTCTTTTTACTTTGCTCTTCGTTTCTTCTTCTTCTTCATCTCTTTTTTAATCCTAATTTTTCTTTAACATTATTCTTCGAAAAAAAAAGCCCACACACACAACTTCTAATAGTTATTTGCTTTTTCTTTTTATTTCATTCTCTTGACTTGACGACTCTATAAAACAGGCAGATGTTTGGCGAATTCACGATATTTGTTGTGTTCATTCTTTGTTTCGTTTTCGTTTTTTTTTGTAGTTTCTTTTTTGATAAAAGAACTAAGGAGTTACAATATTTAATATATATATACACATATATACATATAAATCCTTGGCTAAAAAACAAAAACCTTAATTCTAATGCAAAGTATTCAGCTAGAAACTATGCAGTTAAGAAAAAACTAAAATGTACGTGTAATGTTGTTGTTTTTTTTCTAAATATTAAATGTGTGTGTCTATATCTAGGTCTCTCTCAGGGAAGTACAAGTAAAATCTTTTTTTTCTTCGTTTTGTTTTTAATACGATCTCGTACCAAACAGAGCCTCGCCTTTTTTTCACTTTCTTGAAAATTCTTCTTCTCTTCTTTTGTTTGTTTGTTTTTTTTGATTGTGAACACCACGTGTATTGTCACTTGTGTGTGTATACAAATATTTTTTTGTGTGCGCGTTTGTTTTTTTTTTGAAATTAAGAAGAATATTACAAAAAATTAAAAGGAAAGATGAATAGTTAATAGGTTATGTTCAGTTTCAACGTATTTATCGACTGACAAATCGTTTCATTCTAAAAACAAAAAAAGGAAATTTGATTAATTTTAATGAAAGAGAGAATCTAATTGATTGATTAGCTCTCTGAAGACTCAAAGGCACTCTTGAGAGTTATTTGTAGGACGTGTTTTTATAGAATTTAACAATTATTAGACATGAAAATGACTGAATCGTTGAGAGGATTTACTGTTCTACGAACCTGCAAACAGTACTGAAGAAAATCTTCTTTATATATAACTCCACGACTATGTCGATCCCAATTCTAAAAATAAGAAAATCCTACTAAATTCCATTTTATCACTATAATTCAAAATTACATGAAATAATTCTTCGGTTCGTTCTTCGATCGTATTATTCACTGAAGTGAAATTTAATTTTGACGCTGGAATAATCAATTGAAAAATTGATGTTACCATCTGCACTAATTCCTATCGAACAAAACAAAACAATGCTTTTCTGATATTTTCTCATTCGAAACTCGTACTGTCCGTGTTAGAATGCCATCTTTATTTAAATCATACAAATCAAATATCCAACTGAGTTGATCTTCTATTGATCCATATGTTAATATCGATAATGTGACAATCAAATCTTCGAAATGAATGACACCTGTATTCGCTCGATCGATATTTTGGAAAAGAAGCGATGCATAACGAAAGCATTCTTAAAATGAAAAATGATTTTCTTTAATACAAAAACAAGCGCATATAGAACAATCAATGACATTACCGCCACTGGGAAATAATGTGGCATAGACTGTAGAAAAATGAGTTTTGCTCACTTCACCCAATGGACAATCCTATTAGAGTGAAATTAATCAAATGAATATAGAAAACGAAACGAATCTCGAACTTGTTTAAATGTTCTGTAGAGATGTCGAATTTCTTCTTTGGAAAATTTGGTTTTTCTCATCAATTCACTGATTGTACATGTCGGCCGATTGATTGCTTTTACTGATGCTGTATTTCCTAAAAATAAACATCGATTAAATATTCACGTTATAATTTAAATAAAAACAAAAAGAAAAAGAAGATAAATTAATCTTGTTGTTATTGTGACTGGCTTTTTGCTCGCGAAAATTTACTTGAACGTTTTCTGAGGCTTAAATTCAATCGTCGTGCTTTGTTAAATGTTTGAATTGATGATTCGAATGCTTGCCACATAATAATATCGTTGATTTATTGTTATTTCTATTTTATATATTGATGAAAAACGAGCCAAGTGACATTATTTTTTTTGGTGAATAAGAATGTGTGTGTTTGTGATCAATGAGAATACAGACACATAAGCACAAAAATATAAAAAATTGGAGAAGGAAGAAAGAAATCTCAGGAGAAATCGAACGTATACGAGTGACAATGATTTTCGAAAGTCTTGGCTCTAAGAATAATCAAAGTGATCTCGACATGATTGGCCTTACCATGGTCAAATTTGAAACTTGTTCCACGTCTGGTACTTTCACCTGCTGATCGTATGGCATTCATTCGTTGGAAAGAAAAATTAATCAACTAGAAAAATAAAATATCTATTGGTTTTTCGGCAAACACTTCATCATTCATGGATATAAACATTAAGGAAAAAACTAGAGAAAACAATGTCACTGACAATTTTTTTTTCTCTTCTTTTCTCCTAGTTTTCAATAGATCTTTATCGTTCTTTTATATTATTCGCATTTAAAGAATTTTCCTTCTTTTCTTCTTCTTCTTCTTTTTCTTTTTCTCTCTCAGCTTTATTTATTAATCATGGAGCATGTATATTGTGAGTACGCTTTGCTCATGTCATTTCCGTTGTATGAATTATCAAGCAGTTCTCTTTTTCGCTTTATATGATTGAGTAATCATCTAATTATCATTCGCTTTTTTTTCGAATTTCAAAATACACGAAGAAAACTAAAATGAACGATCAAATTCTTGGATTGATTTAAATAGAGAATAATAGTAAATAGCAAGCCTGTGACAATGTCTCAGATGGCATTTTGATTGCCAAACGATGCGATAACTAGATCCAATTAAACCAAGAGAAGAAAAAAGTGCGAGTTAAAATAGATTGTCGTTGTCAAACATGTGTTTGCATTGATTTCTACTATAAAATATGTACAGTCAGATTTTCAATCAAGATCATCGTTTACTGGCATATACAATTAGTTTTTATTTGAATAGCATTTGAAATGATTCAATTGAACTTAATCCAGAGTTTTTGTGATTTAGACAAATTAAAAAATTTTCTTTTTTCTTTCTCGATCATTTTCTAAATCATTGAAAAATCAATCAATCGAAATAATGGTAAATTTACTTTATTCAATCGAGACAGTGGTGCATTCAGTCAAATAACAATTATCTACTCGATTCAATCATTAATTTCTATAGAAAATTATAGTCTTTACCTTGATCAACGTTTATGAACGTCGTTTTGCAAATAAAAATGACTTTATTTGAGAACAATATACGAAATCAATCATGATTTGCAGTTTTATTGTTCTTGAATATGCAATTGGATTTTAACATTAATGTTTTTCCTCGATTTAATTAAAACTGACAAGAATATGTCGGAGGAAATCTCTTGTGATTGAATAAATGCTTTTTCTTTGTGTGTGCATTTGTTGTCTTCTGTAATTGTATTCAAAGCATCAAATTCAATTGATCTTTTGAAAGGATTTCTTTCGTTTTGCTTTATTTATTCTTGTTGAAACGACGAAACTCTCCGATAGATCAAGTATACTTATTATTATTATTATTTCATTTATTTTGAGTGGATGCACAGTTATACGTATATCTTGAAAATGTCATGGTTAATACACAGTTGGAAGAAAACATGTTGTTTTATCTTGTTAGTCTAGCAGACACAATTGAAAAGAAAGATAATACTGCTCGTTTTGATGTTTTATGTGCATATTGAGACATATACAAGATCACAAAAAAAACAGAGAAAGATAATATCTAATCTACTATGATCGACCGTAATCGTCTTGCATTGAAAAATAAAACATTGGTGTGTTGGTTGATTGTCCAGCAGCTGTTCCACTAATGCCAAATAAACTCGTTTGTGGATCCAATGGATTGTGTCTCTACAAATGAGATGAGAGAATAACAAAGGTTATGGATAATAAAACTTAAAAGGATATTATTATTATCAAATCTGTCATTTTGATATTCATCCATCGAAAAAAAAACGAGACGACGACGAGACGGGTACAAGAAGAAATCGATAGAAAATGAGAATAAGATGTCTTTTCTCGTTAATTGACTTATGGAAATGCTATCATATTCGAATAGATTGCAAGAAAAATGACAGGAAAGACATGCGTAACAAATCACTTTTCTAATGAAAAACACGTATACATCGTTTAGTAGATAATATATTGGGGAGAAGAGAGAGAGAGAGAGAGAGAGAGAGAGAGGAAGTGAAACCAACAATGGAAATAACATCTGTTTGACATTGAGAATGAAAGAACATTGAAAGTTTATCAATAAGATAGCTACTGACGATAGTTTTTGACGAGATAAAATACACGAAAGAATTGTTGCGAGAAACTGTTTATCGACTTTGTTTTAACGGTTCGATAAGAGTCATTAGTAATCAAGCACAATTAGATTCTAGATAAACATTTCAATTTTTTGTCCATTGCCAGAATTATCTTACTGACAGACAAATAAAAGACTAGTCGTTTCTTTTCTTTTTCAAATTATTCATGTGATTAACTTGTCGAGCAACAAGAAGCATATACACGTATACGTATATATATAATCATTAAGACAAATTTTTGACAATACACAGAATTGCAATATGGATAGTACAGATGGATAAAATGACACGTAAAATATGATCAACAGAGAATAAAAGAGATAAATGATGGTGTGGATCATAGTGATATGACACATACGATCTGCATCTGGTTACCAAATAGATACAGATAAATATACATTGAGATGTGTAAATATGAATGTAATCATATAAATGTGCTCGTACTATTTTGAAAGTTTAGGATGACTTGTCTTTCTTTCATTCTCTTATTGAATATCAAACAAATGTGTGCGTGGTATATAACAATACTTGGCCATGGAACAACATAGAAAGATCGTGAATATAAGCAAGAATAAAAATAGAACGACATATTCGTGTTTGTTTTGAAAATATCTGTCCCTTTTTTGTGTTTATTGATTTTTTTTTGCTCTCATTCATGAAAACTAAGTACCATGCATACATGTAACAAAAATGAACTGAATTGAAACAAAATGAACAGAAAATTAAAGATAAGACTAGAGAAAATACAATGTATATTTTACTGATTCATCATATATCATCACGAATGGCGTTCGTGTCAAACAGGCGTGAACTCACCTGTCTTCCGGCCGTTGTGCCACCTCTAGATGATGATTGAACAACTGCTGATGACACAGCTGAGCCTGTTGTTGAGCCAGGCCCACCAGCACCACCACTACCAACACGTTTGTAGAATTGCCACAATTGTTGTATTAATTCCGTGACGACAAGATCACTTGAATTGTATGCAAGAAGTCGAAGTATAAGAACGCCATCGTGTTGTAAATAACGATGAATAAATTCCTTTGCTGGCATTCGTCGTAAATGCGTATCACTTTGCATTAATTCGAGACGTTTTTTTATATACGAATAACGTACACGACCAAATGAACGAACAAACCATGCCAACAAATCGTACGTATTGCATACAGTTAAAAATGCTAACCAAAACCAAATGAATAGAAATGCTTTTTCATTGAATAGATTTATCGGCAAGACACACTAAATTCATCGAAAATAGAGATTGTTGTTAGTAGTCAAATGGGATCTTACTTGTACGGTATGAACATGAACATTTTGAATATTTCTTACAGCAAATTCACACATCGTAACGCGTGGAAAATAGAATGATTCAGTAAGTTCTTCTCCATTGAGTATTTTACGTATGAGATCGACGCCATATGAAGCAAAATTATGTCCCAAAAAGATATTTAACAAAAATAATTGTCCGAGAGAATTGACGATAAATAGTAGTTTTGTGACGAAAAACAAAATTAACAAATACGAACCCATACGACGTCCAGGTATACAAAGAATAAATGCGAGAAAACGACGTATAAAATCAAAACGTTTACGTTTTCGTCGACGCATATAAACATATTGATCGATCGATCGTGTCAAATAAGTCATGATTTTATTACGATCTTCGTAACGATCAGCGGTCTGATAGTTCAATGCTGCATCAACAAGATTAACAATATTAATACCTGATTTAGCGGACAGGGAACGCCACAACATTCGTGGCATATAAAATAGAACAGCTTGAAAGAGAAGAATAAATGGAGTCCACTGATAATACTAAAAATCAATCAAATTCAATGATTATAAATTGGATTCTAGTTGATTCTATTTTTTGTATTTACCTTAACAACTCGAGTTTTTTTCTTATTTTCTTCTAAAGGTAATGTTTCAGCAGCAGCAACATAGTATGTATTTGATACCCAACATATGTTATTTGAATAAACTTCATAGGAACGTGTAAAATGCCCGGGTACCCAACAGGCAATATGATCGGAAGAGAATTGTTTATTTGAAACAATAATCGAGAAAATGACTAAAATAATGACGGTATATTTATAATTGAGACGGTCGACTGTACATGTATCACTACGATGTGGTCCGAGAACCGAAAATGGTAAACGTGATACAGTAGCAAATAAATCCATGATAATTGTCTTCGATGATTAGCCTAATTAGGTAATGACAACGTTGGGATGCCATGCGTAGACGACATGAACATAACATTGACATCGACGTAATACACAAAAAAGAGAGAGAGAGAAAGAAAATGATTTTGAACGAGAACAATTATTCTAATGACTTCAAGGAATAATAATCGTAATAATTGATAACCATTTTATATATGTCGAGATTATTAGCTATGTAAAGACAAACATCTAGATAAACAACAAAAAAAAACATAAAAAAATAAATAAAAAAAAAACGAAGAAGGAAAAGGAAAACTCAATTAACATATCTATCGGTTTATCATTCGAGCGAATGATTATCTTGGACAATCTATCGTTATGCTAAGGAAAAGAAAAGATAGTTACGGGCACGAATCGTCGTTTCTTCCTCTTTTTTTTTCTTCTACATCCCTATCTTCTCGTTTTCTCTTCATTATCTGTCATTTGTATACAACAAAAATCTCCCGTTGTCGTTTTCTAAATCCTTTTCTAATATTCTCCCGACCTATATACTCAAAAAGACCAAAGAAAATGAAAGAAAGAAAACGACAACGATAATGAAATGATGAGAGACTAAGCATGACACGGTGATTATACGACATTCATTTCCTGTACTAGTCGTAGTTGTAGTGGACGCGATCGGACAACGACAAGTATCCTCCCTTGTTCTGCCTTTCTCTCTCACGCTCATTACTGTACTATATTGATCACTAGACTTCCGAAACGAGAATGAAGGGAAACTGATGATGGAATAATTGATTACAGCTGTATATTAAGAGGGGGAAAAGAAAAGGCTCTAGTTTCTGTCTCATCAAACAAATAATGCTCGATTGATACTACTAAATGAGAACAAAAAAAAACGAGAGAGACGAGCATGGGATTTTGCAATACCATTCTCTTTCTGTCTTGTCTACATTCTGACGTAGACAACATGTTGTTTGATGAGATACACAATAAAAGAGCTCTCCAAATAATGCCACTTAATACTTCTCCTTTTCTTTTCCCTCTATCTTTCTTCATTTTGCTTTTCTCATTCTCTTTTGTTGCTCTTCTGGAAAAGTCATTTGTCATCATCATAATTGTTGAGGCCACCGAAAAAAAAACGATTCATTTTTAACAAAAGATCGTGATCATTTTAACTTCATTTATATTCTACCTGAGAGACAAAAAACTAACACTTATGTTGTTATCATCTTGTCTCAATATATTAGCGATCAACTATATTATTTTATTTCTTACTTCACCCTTTCTCTCTCTCTGTTTTTCATTACGGATCCCTCGTGGCCAAGCGCTTAGTTCCGGTCTCTCGAGTTGATTATCAAAATATTATCCTGGACGCACAGCACTACTATTTCTATTGCCATCTCGTTGACATCGTTTTTGCCGCTGTCGACAAAGACGGAAAGAGGATTTTTTTGCCGCGAGCTAAAGAATCGAAATGAATTTGAACTATCCAAACCACATAGCCAAGCAGAATTTCTGTATGATGGTGCGCGTTGATTGCGGTTTTTCTTTTCTATACGACAACAATGGCGAACGGAAAGAAACGATTAAAAGCGATGGAAATAGCGAGAAAGAAAGATAGCGAAAAAATCAATGAAGACTTGTGCAACGAGAGAAAGAGAGAACTGCCTGAGTGATTAAGATCAAGGCCGCTGAAGAATAGAAGGTCTAATGATTTAACATGAGGATACATTCTACAATTTCATTAGTCGTTTCATATAAGTTAAATACACATTCGAAGTGAAAAGAAAATATACATACCATTTAAAGTTTTGTCATTATCATTGAGAATTGTCTGTTGATTTCATCATATGATTGGTATAAGTTTTTTTTTGGCTCACGGCTGTATAGTTATCTGACGATTATCTAGAATGACAACAATAACAACAAATGACTAACTATAATAATGAAATAGATAAGAAGAAGAAGAAAAAATGAACATCTATATTACACTGACAGGTTATTTAATGCGAAGACAAACATCACCAGATAAAATATGTCGATGAACTGCAGACGAATGGCATCTCAAATGCAAAGTGATTGTCTTCACATGCAGTGCGCAACGAGTGGAAGAGTTTTTTTTTTAACTAATAAGACTATTCATACAATGAGAAAGCCTATAACAACTCGATGAATCTTCCAAATGATGTAACACATATCAATTTCTATAAAACTTTCTTTTTCTTTCCTAGATCATCATCATCTTGTTCTTTTCATGTTTATAATTATGAAGTGTTACATTAACTACAAGAAATAATCGACAAATTTTTGACATATACGCAGATCTATGTTATGTTTAGCTGCTGATGACAATGATATAACGATTAAGAGGGAAAAAAGGAAGAAATATAAGACTAATATTACACATTCTATCTTAACAGTTTAGAAGTCCCATAGTAAGAAAATGTGTCGCACATCTTCACGACTACCATTTATTTTCTTTGGCTACAATGGTATTCATAAATAATAGCTAAAAATCGAATGATTTCTCTTTCCTTCATTATATATTACTCTTGCTCACTTTGGTATCGTTCAAGTGGTATGCCTGTGAATTGCTCATGAATGCGCCTAAGAGACAGATCGATCTATAGTTTTTTTTTTCGAAGGTTGTTATGATTACCATACAAATTTTCCTCACTCTCCCTTTCCTGTATACTAAAACGTACATAAATTGAGATTGTTCAAGTAGTACTGTAGAAATGGCAACAAATAGAGCAACTATTAAACTAAACGAAAAGAAAAGTAATCCCATTTCTCTCTATCTCTCTCATTTTTCTTCTTACGTAAGGATTCTTTTTTTTTTTATTTTCCTGCAGTTGCTTCACTGGTAAGCGTAAAGCCGGAAGCAAGCATGCCTGGCGTCATTCCTCTGCATGTCATTTGAATTAGATACTTGCAGTTTGCGTGATGCCATTTTTATTGTATATATATATATATATATATGAGGGAAAGCCTTTCGCTGCCTAGTATTACAGAGAACAAGTGCTCGATCATCGCACCAACGAGAGAAGGAAGAAGACACGCGCATTAGTGCTCAAACAGATCCGCCTCTTATTTATTTCGCTTTGAGTAAACGAGAGAGAGAGAGAGACGAGAAGGGAAAAGAAGAAAAATACTGAGCGAGAACATGTAACAACTGTGAACGTTTCATGTTGATTGTATTACTTGCACCATCACCACTATTATCAGCGGGTTGTAGTACTTACTAGAGAAGCAGCAAGAGTTTTACATTATTAAATGACGACTATCCTTACTCACTCACTCTATCTATCTATGAAAAAATCCGTTGAGAATTACTGTCGTCATCCGTTTTCTTTTGGAACACAAGGCAAAAGGGTGAGACCGAGAGAGAGAGAGAAGAAAAAAATGGAACAAATATTTATAATACTCAGATCACTAAGCAGAATAATAAGAAATATTTCGAAGAAAACTATGTTGATAAAAAATCTGATCTTTTTTTTATTCTTATATGTAGACAGTATGATCAAGAACGACAGACAAAGACCGAAAAAAGAAGAAGAGAGAGAGAGATAGATATGATCCATTATTGAAAAATACTAAATGTAATCAACTATAGAAGACGTTCTTTTTTTTCAAATATAAGTCTTTCTTCGTCTTTTCTTTGTTGATATGAAAGAGTCTCAATGATGACAGCGATGACACTATGAAAAAAACGATAATTTGAATCTTAAGTGCATAACAATATAATATTCGACGTAATGAACTTTTCAATAACAAAAAGAAATCAACGAGAATTATCTCTTTTCTTTCTCTTTCTTTCTTTTAGTTAGAACAATGCATAAACTAAGGATGATTGACATTTTCAGATAATTCCGAACGATGATAAAAGAAACAGACGATGATACTTGATATTCCCAGACGGTCAACTATCATTATCAAGGAAAAACGACTATAAATGTCGATTTCTATTGACACAATATGTATATGCAATCTCGGTACCCTGCTCAGTTATCATCTTTAGATGTCGCTTAGGCCTGTGAGTGGTTCTTAAACTATCATCGCCATCAATCAGCATCGAACTTCTCATGACAAGTGATAGATTTCTATTGTATAAACATACCATTTTCTTTCATATAAATACACATTTACTGTTTTGATTATATTAACTAATTTCACTTTCATTCTATTTATCCAATAAATATACAATATTTTCTACCTTAGTTTATAATTTGTTTATACAAAGGAAAAAACAATGTGTCTCGTTCAATTATACGCACATAAACGATAGATTATGATAGAAAAAAAAAGAACAAGGAAAGTGGATCGTTTTAGTTTTTATGACTTCTGACCCTATGGGCAATTGCAATTGTAGTTCACCATCAATGAACATCAAGAGAACAAGAATGAATAAGAGAAAGTCAAATATTGATCAGGAATAAATACGAACACAGATGTAATAAAAAGAATCGAGTTTTTTCTCTCTCTCTTTACCTTAGTATCAAATATTTTTTATCATGTACAACTTGAACTGTTCTATGGTAATAGAATGATGATACCGGTGATCAAATTGAAATCAAGAGAATACTATTGACCGACGTCTGGCAGCAGCGCGTGTTAGGGCAGAAACATGACAGTTGTGTGACATACGATTTGTTGTGGTTGTCATTGGTCCGCTAACAATCTGACAGATGATGAGTATATAAACATAAATAGATGGATTTGGCAGAAAAGTAGTTGTAGAAAAAGTACACAGAAAAACGAACGAATAGGGCAAAGAAAACTATCTTTTTTACTCATCACTCACGATTGATATTAATCATAGATGATTGATTGTTAATGGAAAAAAGTTATTTTTGAATAATTTTTTTCCTTTTCTTCTTCTTTTTTTTCTCTTTTTCGTCGTCATCTTATTTCGGTTGCTCTTATTGCTGGTGATTAGATCTCAATGACAGGAAATGACGAGTTCCGACTTTGCTTGTGTACACTACTTTTTTTTCTGTACGACAACAGACATTACGTCGTAAATGTGTGCAAGCATGTATGTAGACAGGCAAAAGTTGATTATGAATCACGATAAGAACGACAATAAAAACAAAAGAGCGAATATAATGAAAAATGCTAAGACATAAATCAATACACCTCACTAAATAATCGGCTAATATCTAACGTTATTTTACAATGATAACTCACAGAACGTATATTGTTCAATTTGTTGTAATTATACTTGAATATGGAAGAATATCGACGTTTGATTGGCAACACAATAAAGAACAATAATAATGTAGTAGTAGTAAGAACACGAGAAGAAGAAGAAGAAGAAAAGATAGATAGACAAGAAGAAAAAGAAAAAATATTGCAGAATGGTAGAATGATGATCAGAAATCATTTTTTTTTCTGTTTCTTCCTAGCAAAGTTCATCGTTAGTAACCACGGTTAGTTCTTTCAGTATAGAACTTACAAGCAGCAAAAAAAGAGAGAGAGAGAACGGGAGAGAAGGATGACAAGGTGTTTCCTCTCGATCTTTATATGCTTACATTCTTTTGGCGCGATTTGCTCTAGAACACGCACAGCTACAACAACAAACAACGATACAGTCTATGTATATGCCAATATACAATCATCATAGAGAGATGAGAGATAGGGGAAAAGAAAAACCGCAGAATAGAACGTGTGAATTGCATAAACGGTATTACTCTTCGTTTTTCTTCTCTTTCTCTCTATCGTACTAAACAATCAACATTCTGTTAGTACAGAAGATAGATAACTACTGTTAGTAGTCTCATTCTTGCGTACATCGTAGTTATGTTTCTTCATCGAACGTTCTTCATCATTTCTACATAGAATACAATTGCATACATAATAGATGTGCACACAACTCACTTAACACATACATAATAATAGAAGGAAAACTGAAAGAAAGTGGGTAACATTGCAGATTTTCTCTTGCATTGCATTTGATCGTTGTCTCGGTATCTACTTGAATGAGACAATGATTTTTTCTTTCTTTTCTTCATCTTCTTCTACTCAAACTATATTTTCATCACTATAGCTTTGGGCTAATATTTCATATCTAACATATCAGCATATAGTACACAACTAATCGAAAAGCATTAGCAAAAGACGAGTGAACGAGAAGAGAGAAGAGAAGGGAAGAGTGAGAGAAAATAAAATCAAAACTAATCGATTAGGCTAAACAGAGAATAAGAAATCTACTTGCTCCTCGTCACTCATTCCCGTATGTAAATACAAATCAGTGGAAATGATTGTTTCCAAAAAAAAGGGAGAAGAGGGAAAAGAAGAAAAAAGGAAGGAGAAAGGCGCAAGCACTATACAAGTGAGACGGAGAGAGAGAGAGAGAGGGGAAGAATATAGAAGAGATGATGGAAAAGAAGAACCGATGAGAACTTAATGTTGTCGTCGTCTGCATATTTGATTGGACTCTATTGCTTCTTCAAATCGATTCATTCTTTTCTTTTATATATATATAAATATATTTTATTCTTTGAACGATCAATAAATGAAAGTAATTATGATGAGAAAAGAAATGCAAAGAAGAAAAAAAAGAACCTGTTACATTAGTAAATAACATCGAAAACGTTCAATAATACAAATAAAAGATTACAAGAAGAATAGAGTAATCACATAAGAAAAAGAAATTCTTTTTTGTTTTGTTCAATATTTTATTATCAATTATTCGGGTTCATTTTGTTGACGTGTTTGAGAATAAATAAATTCTTCGTCATTTAAATTGTATGTTTCACTATTGAGAGATCTAAATAAAAAGTTTTTCTCTTTATCAATCCAGATATTTTAGTAAATAATTCAATCACATACGCTTCATATTGATTGGCAGTTGGCATATTTGTCGATGGTCGCGCAAAACGAGATTTAATTCGATCCTCTTTCAATTTTGGCATAATACTGCAATTGGGCGACCATGAAAAATAATTAATACTCTTATAATAATCAACAAATGTTCGAGCTAGATTTCGTCCAAGTAGTTGATCTATAATAATAAAAAAATATTAACATGACACGATAGATATGAATTGAGAAAAAAATCTTCCTAATCGATCTTTTGCTTCAAGGAAAATATTTTGAAAAAGAAATTTAATTTTCTCGAAAGAAAAAAGATAATTATTCTCAAATCGTTTCTTCTTCATGTGTGTCTACTAGAGAAAAAGAAATCAATAAAGTTTCCTCTAGATGATATAATATTTCCACTTATTAGAAAATTTTCTAAGTTCACTTGAATAAAAAGCAATCGTCAATATTGTAAAAATACTTCGACATCGTTCTCGCTTACATAATTCTTCGGTATACGGTATTGCTTGTGAAATTGTCGATGTTTGATAAGAAAAAAATGAAACTTCTAATGTGTAACAATGCGTACTATCTTGCAAACAACCACCGAGTGTTCTATTTGAAGAAACAGAAAAAAAAGGAAAATCAATGAATTATTAATTCGTCTGAGGAGTTTTTTTCTTCTCGTTTTATTGTTGCTCATCCTACCGTCGACCTGTGCCAGCTTTTAATGCATCGCGATTAAATGTTGTATTATTAATTGAAAAATCTTCAGCATTACGAGATAATAACCGAGGAAAGACGCTGTGTTTTTCGAAACGATTGGCATCTTCGTAGACATTACCATACATAAAACCGTTCATCATTGTTGAATGTGCATGAATATCAATAAAGAAATCTAATTCATAATCCTTTGAATAGAGAAAATGAAAGAAACAAAAAAATCTTCAGATTTTATCAACAAACTGGATCTTCATTGAGATTCATAATATGTGTTTTGATGCCGTAAATTTCTGGATGAGCCCAATGTGATGGTTCGTTCCAAACACGATTGAGATCGAAACCGAGTAATGAACATCTTGATAAATCAATCATAAGTAAAATACACAAAAAAAATTAATCTAGGAAAAATAATCACTAACCTCTGATTACCAAGAAAAACTCCATCGGGATTAAGCATTGGAACAATGTAGAAAACAATGTTATCACGAAGTAATCGGGCAAGAGGATGATCACTTATAAGAAATTCAATAAAACCTTGACAAACATACGATGATGGTGTTTCACCAGGATGCACTCGAGCTGTTATAATAACAACTTTCTTTCGTTTTCCATGTACAAGCAACGCTGGATTGGCAATTGTCAACAAATCCAATCGACGTTTTTGCTTCAATAACAAAACGAAAGTTTTATTAATATGAACATGAAAAACGAGAAATTCTTTTACCACACTGTAAACCAATGGTCGACGTTGAACATAGTGTAAATGCCGTTGATCGATATGGTCTAAATAATTTTGCAGTTTTGTATATGAATACGGAAATGAATAAGCAAATTGATAGACATCATCTTCTCGATCGAAACAAAATGTAAACGACATAACATAATTCTTTCGATGATCGGGACAACGATAGTAGAACACATTTCGTGTTGGTAAACGTTGCCTGAAATCAAATTGAATTTCGAATATTATTTTTTGTTTTAAGTCTACCATTTCTTTCGACTAGTCGATTTGACCAATGGTGTCATACCATCGCGATACAATGATTTCACTTTCGAAAAATTAACAATATGAAAAATCACTCGCTATATTCAAAAATGAAAACTCGGTTAATTTATCGAAGAAAAACGAAGAACAAACTTGATCGGCTTTGACATTTTCAACAGTAAATAAAAACCAACATCGATTTCGAGGTGAACATGTGTCCGGTCGAATAAAAAGATCGTATTCATTATTATTAACATAATCAATTCGACCCAAATTACCTAAAGTGATTTTTCAATTAATTTTTCCCCCTTTAAAATTTTCGATATCTTACCGCATTCAAACGAAGCATCGAATATTAAATGTCCTTTTTTTGGTTTGCCTTCATAATTCGGTGGAACAATTGCTACTCGTTGAACATTACCAATTAAATGATCATTCTGTACATCCGAATCACTATCTGAATTGTTCGTATTACTTTGTTTTTCTGTTGGCATTGAACTGGCTTCGTCATTATTTTCCATGTTTATATTGTCAGACGAGAAAAAAACACTCTAATCGATTCAAGTGCAGAAAAAAAAAGAAATGCCATTCATCGATTTTCTTCTTTAATGTTGCTTAGAAATTTAATCTGATAATTCGTTTTTTTTGCATTTCAAAATAAATTCAGCGAAAGAAATAAAACGTCTACTCT
>ERZ781399.2292-NODE-2292-length-15734-cov-3.644812_pt1 | contig 15734 bp, 7 predicted proteins | sample MGYA00511014_ERZ781399 | MGnify/ENA primary metagenome ERZ781399 (study PRJEB29847, sample SAMN06458254) | wastewater metagenome | isolation source: Wastewater bioreactor | place: South Africa: Cape Town | study: EMG produced TPA metagenomics assembly of the...
AGAAAAAATATCGACGAACGATCGATATCGGGCAACGTCGATTTCAGTGCGAGGAAACACTCTTTTGTCGCGTCAGTAATCGAAGAATTTTGATACATAAAAACTAGAAGTGGTCGAACGAGTTTAACCAGATCGGAAAGATTGTCTTTGGTGACTTGTTTGTCATAGAAAAGAAAGCCTGGCGTATCGTAAACGTCGATGCCGAGTTCGAGAACGGGCGATGGGATTTGTATTTCAACAAAACAACGTGCCCATTCGGTGAATTCTTCTTCGGAGAGATCAGTGGGCCGTTCGAGATGAACACGAATTTCTTTCTGAATACCAGGCCAATCGGGTTTGACGGATTCAGAGAAAAATAACGAAAGATTTAAATTAACAATCGTTGTCTCTTGATCGGCTATGCATGGATAAACAACTAGACGAGCTTTGTCAGCAGGAGCAAAGGTTAATCGAACGATACGAGCTGTGACAGGACCTGTGGAAACGGGAAGAATAGGATTGATATCGAGAAAATAATGTAGAAACGATGTTTTGCTGGTATTATTCGGTCCGCAAACGGCTAGTTGAATTTTTTCGGATTGATTTAATTTATTTAGATCGAAAATGAAAGTATTTAAATTCAATGGTTCATCGAAATTGACTTTGGGAAGTGTTTGTAATTCTTTGAACAGATCGGATTGATAATTTTGAAATTCATTTGCTAACATTCGTATGCGATGTTTAATCAAACGATTTTGTTGAACAATCTGTCGAAGTTTCTCGCTCATATTTCACAAATATCTAAAACAGATAACAAAAAACGCACAAGTTCGATTATAAATCTTGACGAATATCTTTTATTTGTTGAAGAATCGAAACTATTTTCGGACGTGAACGTAAATCGGAACTTAAACATTGAAGAAACAATGTTTTATATTTGCCAAGATCAACTAAATCTGGGTCAGTTACATCATCATAATTAAATTCAGCGATCTTATCATAGAGATATTCTGCTATTTGACCAAACGCATGGATATCTCCGTTGACTGTCGATATTTGCTCGCGTTGCCAATGAAAATTCGATAGATAACATTGATTATTCGTATCTAAGAAAATATTTTCGATTTTTATCGGTTCATGTTGAATCTCATAGAGATGCAAATAGCCCAATGTATTGGCAAGATCATAACTAATTTCGAATAGATTTTGAACGGTTAATTTCACGTCTTTTAATCGTTGATCGAATTTTGGAAAATACAAATACAATTCGTTCGTTTTCTCATCGACAGACAAACTTAATAACGGTAGAATATTCGGAATTTTTAATTGACACAATCGAAGATGATAATGTCCTTCTAAATAATCCGATGTTTTCTTGACGAAATATTCATTTTCAAGAGTAAAAACGTTTCTTTCAATTTCGCTCAATGGTTTCTCGAGAACGGGCGGTTGACCGTTGAATTTGGCGAGATTAAGTGCAGCATTGATTCGACATTGAATTCGAGCAAAATCTGTTTCATATTTTTTGATTAGATTATGTAATTGTTCACGTTCTTGAATCGATCTCTCGGCTAGATTATGAAATTGATTGATTTTTTTTAGAAAAGCATTTTTTTCTGCAACATAACAAGCATCGATTATTTCATTGATGTAAACTTTTTGATTGTCTAACCAAGTCGAAAGTTCATCGAGACGTTGTTGAGCAAAGTCGAATGCGTTTAAATCTTCTCTCAATGAACTTTTTCGAGCAAATAATTGCTGATAATTGGATAGGCCTTGTGATTTCTTATCTTTCGATTCAATTAAAACATCGGTGATCAACAGAATTTGTGCGAGAACAGTTTCTCGTGCGAATGTTTGCTGAATTAATTTCTTATCGAAGATTTTATTCGGATAATCGAGTAACCAATTGGAATTTCGTTGAGCAGCAAGAAGAAATTCATTTCGTTCGGCGATATTCCATCGACATTGACTGGCGAATTGATTGAAATACTCAATATTCGTAAATTTGATTTTAATCTTATTGATTTCAACTTGAAAAATTTCTTGTTGAATCGTTGTTTTAATATAATTTTCAATGAGATGAGTCGTTTGATATTTCGATGCTCGTCGAGCGATATCGTCGGACTTTTTTTCCAATCGATAGAAGAGCTGACTGTGCAATTGAACGAGTAGATCTTCGGTTATCGTTCGAAATTGTTGATAGTAATTCTCTGTCCATTGTTTAGCTTCATTGAGAATGGTTTGAAATTGTTGTTTAGTTCGATGAGTTGACGTTGAAATAAGATCAAAAAAAGCGTCGATCATCGGCAAAACCAATCGACTGACTTCAGTAGCTAATTTCAGATCGGAATTAGCCGTATATTCAATCAAACGATTGATCGTTGTTTGATTTAATCGAGCTCCGAACTCATCGTGCTCCGAATGAACACTGATAATATCGAAAAACGGACAATGAGCGATTGATTTCGGTAGATCAGTCGACGATTGACTGATGAATTGAGGAACGTTGAGTAATAGTTGATAGCGTTTTTCTCGTTCGCGAAAGATAACTTCAGGAATTTGTTCGTCATCGATGCCGAGCTGATTCGGATCGGCATCGTCGACAATTCGATCGATATCTGCTTTGGTATTCAGAAAAAACATGCTGATCTTCTTCAACTGTCCTATGGCGTCTTTCATAGCGAGAAAACAATCTTTTGTATCTTGAGGAACAGCTGCATCGTCGTACAAGAAGACCATTGTCGGTTGAATAGATTCAACAAGTTGACAAAGATTTGTTTTGAGAATCGGAGCATCGGAAAACAATAGACCCGGTGTATCGTAAACATCGATGCCTAATTTGAGAAACGGAGACGGTATTTGTATTTGAACAAAACGAGTTGCCCAATGAGAAAAAGCCGTGGCATCTAATGAGTCCGGTCGATTGACGTAGGGTTTAACTTCAGTTTTCATTCCTTGCCAATCAGGTTGTTGTTTATCGAGAAAAAATCGACTGAGATCAATCTGTTTTTCGATTGTTCGATTGTTTAAATTCGGATAGACGATGAGAGCAGCGTGTTCAGCTTCGCTATAAGTCAAACGAACAATTCGTGCACTCACTGGTCCAACATCCGTCGGAAGAAAATTACTTGATTTCAAAAGAAAATGAAGAAATGACGTTTTGCCACATGAATTCGTTCCGACGAGAGCTAAATGAATTTTCGATTTTGTTACATGTTGATTTAAACATTCGATTTCAGTCGTATCGAATAACGTTCCACTGTATTCAACGATTGGATTGCTGACAATTTTTTGCTGTTCGAGAATTTGTATTAAATGACTTTTTAAATCAAGTAAATTCTTTGTTTGATCTTGAACAATCTGTCGAATTTGTTGATTATATTGAATAATACGAGCGATTTCCGAATAGTACGAATCATCCATTCAACGTCGTTTTTGTTTGTTATTGTTTTATTTTGAATTCTCTATCTATATGGTTTGATAAGACGACATTTATTTATTTATTTATCTTTGTTATCTTTTATTAGAAACAGAAAAAAAAAAATTAATTTTTTTAATCTCGAATTGAAATTGTTGAAACAGATGGTTGAACTTGTCGTTGTTGTCGATGTCGAGTGACATAATATCCAATATCAACAATGATCGGTGTGAATAGTTTCAAAATAACTGATAAACCACCGAATAAACCAATAATATTCCCGATAATATAAACTATATTAGCTCGTTCATTAATCGAATAACTACACGAAATCGGTTGACAAGCGTTGTAGTAATTCGTATAATTCACACCGGTTTCCCATTCATCGATCATTAATTGATCTACAAGTGATTGAACGGTTACATTCGGATCGGAATATGTCGAATTCAGTGGTGGTATGTCCATTATCCTGACATATCCATATAATGTATGTAAGATTTCAATACATTCAATATCATAAATGCATTCGAGAGTTGATTGTAGAAGTGCTTCTAACGGGTAACAACCAACTCGAAAGCCAGGCACAGGCCAACTATCGAAAAAAGCCGGTGCTGTACAAGAACTATTGATTGCACACGAACAATTGCCGTATGTTCGTGGAATACTAGTGACAGTCTCTTGATGTTTACTTTGATTTGATGAAGTAAAATACCAATTCGAAAGAATATACGAAAGAATTGAATTGCCTTGAGATATTTGCCGAACATAATCGAGCATACGAACGAATGTTCGAGGCGTTGTCAAACGAAATCGAAAGATCGATTCATTGGCATGAGTTTCGATTGTTTGACGTGTTTCAACACGAATACTTGTGAATGTCGTTGACATAAATTGAATCAACGCATCGGTTACTGTTTTATTCGCAAGTTCGCATAGAGAAAAAAGATATTGAAATTCCGGTAAAACAAATAAACGAAAATCATCATGAGGATAATATAAACTTGCTGTAGGCAGGCAAACTCTAGTCAACCAATAGGAACCATTTATAAATAGAATACTCGAGCAAAGTTGATGAAAATGTGGTTTTATTGAGATAAATTTTCGATAGGGTATGCTAATATGTCGACAAGGACAGTCGAGTGTTGATGCATATCGAACATTGGATTGTAAACGTTCGTAGGTTTCTTTCGATGGATTATCATGTGTAACATGTCGAGTTTGTCGTTCGATAGATGTTGAAATAATTAGAATAGTTACAGAAAGAATAAGAAGTAGAAGATAGAGACGAGTTGAAACGATTCCTCGATGACGACGGTGTACATCGATGGTTAATTCTTTGGTGAAGATATTCAATTCCGAAATATGAGAATGTAATCGTTTGAGTTTTTCAGTGAGACGAGATTTCATTGAAGGACGAACCGTTGGATTCAGTTGATCAATTGACTTTGGTTTCAACCATTTTCGAATTTGTTTAACAACGATTGGAACAATAATTCTCAAGCCAACTATAAGTCCGCCAATTGAACCGATCATTTTCGTGAAAACGAAATAAGCATTTCGTCCCGTCCAAACTGGATACGAGCAAAATTTCGGTCGACATTGATTGTAATACTTTTCGTATTGAATAATTCGACCCCAATCATCGATCATTAACGAATCCATCAATGTTGAGAGAAGTGTTTTCGATGTGAAACGCGTTTGACTTTGATCGAGAATTGAAATATTAATCGATGCATTCGAATAGATTTCAGTTTGTACAGCATCGAGACAGGTTTGATTGAAATAACATTCTAATGACGATTGTAAAACCGATTGCATAGCAAAACAACCGATATACATATTCGGTAGATTGAATAGTCTGTCGAAGAAGGGTCGATTTCCATTTGAATACATATAAATGGGATTTGTACAGTTATCTTTTATCGAACATAAACAAAAATCACCCTCGCCATATCGTATCGGTACTCCGTGAAAAACGATGGGTTCACTTTTCTACAAAGAAACAGATCGGCTGACAAAGAGAGAAATATTCATCACGTACTGCTTGACTTTCGTCAAATAATTGATTTGTATACAGATCAGCATTAGTTCGTACACTTGTTAGCATACTTTGCGTATGAAATCGAATGAGAGAGAACAATTGTTTGAAGTCCTTGATTGTATTCGATTGAAATTGATCGAGAGTATCATTCATTCGAATATGCAATTCCGTACTTGACATCGCATAATCAGTGACGAGTGCCGAATGTTCGAAGAGAAGATAGGAATTCGAATAAGTCGTTTGAGCCATTGAACAAAGCGTTTTAACTGTCGAAAAAAATGAGGCCCCCATGTGGTGAAAATCATCGTACTTATACTCATAATCGAAAATTTGACTGAAATCAGGAAAAGGTATGCCTGTTAACGAATGCATCCATTCGTCAGAAAGATAATCACTCGATCGAACCGGATGATATCGAGGGGTCAGCGAAAGAAATGAACCATAATTAATAATAATTCTTCGAAATGGACATTGAACTTGTGTCGAATAATTTCGATAGAGTTGTTCAAATGTATCAACAGATGGATTTTCAATAATAACATCATATTGTTTCATTGGCACACTGAGAAAGATAAGAAAAATAATAATTGATAACGTTAAAACAACGAGATAGATTCGCGTGGCAATAAATTCAGTTTTAACATCATATGGATCCTCACTTCGACGATTGATTTTATAGATATTAAATTGAATAACTCGATTATGTATGCGTTTCCATATCGATGTTTGCGTTGAAATCGTTGTTTGTGTACGATTAAATCGCTGTCGAATCCAATGAACAATCCGTGGTACACAAGCACGAAGAATAATCATAAATCCACCGCAAAGAGCAAGAACTGTAGCTAAAACAATCACGATGTTATTTTGTTCGGCAATTGAATAACTACATGAAATAGGTGCACATTGATTGTAATAAGCTGAAAATGAACTTTTTGTAGACCATTGTTCGATGAATAGTTCATTGACAAGTGTTTCAATGAGTGTATTCACAGGAAATTTAGTTCGATTTAAAGAAAGAATATGAATTGTATTCGGATTTTTAAAGTTAGAGAATTCGAGAATTGTATTCAAACATTTTCTATGAAAAAAACATTCCAATGTCGATTGTAGAAGTGCATCAATAGCAAAACATCCGGCTTTGAAACCGGTGACATTTGCTACAAGTCCCAATGGTGTTAAAATTGAATGTTCAGTTTCATTTTCCGAATGATTGTAAAAGCCAGCTGGTACTCGACAACGTTCTTTCGAACAGGAACAAGATTTCGAACTCACCCATCCGTAATCTAGCTCTATACTGCCTAAGCCAATCTGTTGATCAGGATAAACGTAAACATAAAATAAATTATTCGTTTGAAGTGCCGGTTGTAATCGATTGGCAAAGGTTGTGTCTCGAATGAGATTGACAAGCCGTTGGACAGCATTCGTCGATGAAGTTCGTGCGAGTGAACTTTGTTCTTGACTTCGAATTTCAAATGATTGTACGGTGAAAACGTTGACACTCAAAAATCGACTCGAAAGAAAATCGTTTAGTGTATCATTGACAGTTTGTTGTGCCAGTGAACACAACGATGAAAGTACTTGAAAATGACCGGGTCCTAACGAACGAAAATCATTTTTATAATACGAACCAATTTTATCCGTAAGTAACATTCGAATCCATTGTTCCGAAACGAAAAAACTCGAGCAAATCGGATGATATTTAACTTGAATTGAAATAAATCCTTCGAACGGAATCGCCGTTTGACTGCATCGACACGTTAAACTTCTCGGGTAGTGTTCAATGAGCTTTTCGTAGGTTTTTTCATCCGGTTGTCGTACTGTAACCGTTTCACTGATATTCGACCACGTACTCGTCACAGCTAAACTCGTGACAATAACAATCACTAGAACAGCATAGACTCGAGTCGAAATAATCGCCGATCGAAGATAGAATGTATCCGATCGGCAACGATCACTATCGAAAAAATTCAATGACGATAATTTAGTTTTTAGTTTTACAACCAAATTCATCGCTTTTGTCTTTCTCAACTAAATCAAGAATTTCAAAATAAAATCATTTACAGATTTTTATCTCTTCCGTCAGTCAACCAACGCAGATCCGTTGCGATAACGAAGCATGATTGTGCGTGAGAAAGAAAAAACAACATCGAATAGTGACGCATCTCATTGACTCACATTTTTTTTTGTGCAAAAGAATGTATATTAATCATTGCTAAGGGCGCATTTGCAGCAAGAGAAAGGTAAACTCAGTTTTTTTTTGCTCGTGTCATTTTTGAAGTTAAAGCAAACGTATCTATGAATCAAATATTGATTTGTTTGAATTTGGACACGAAATTCGAAGATTTTCTACGTGAAATTTATTCAGAATTTACGATTCAATCGATGACAATCGATAACTACACTTGCAATTCAATTGACGATCAGGAATATTTTATTTTCACAACGAATTCGACTTTGTCTCAAATAGAAAAACAACAACAACAACAAGTCAAAGCTATTTTCATTGTCGATGATCAACAAACAAATCCTTTGCAAATTGAGGATCAATTTCTTCACAAACATAATCATTGGACTTTTTACGATTATTTAAAAAATGAAAAACGAGATTTAACTCGGCAAACACATCATTTTTTCTGGTTACAACTCAGCCATCGAATTCTCGTGGATTTCGAAGGGAAAAATCAACGACAAACTGCATTGGACAACTACTTAAATGATTCATCATTGCGAACAACTATTCGAACAGCACTATCAACCAATGATACAAATCAAATCTACGAACTACGATCTTTCCTCGGCGATTTAATCGAAGATATTCGATGTGAACATGAGAAAATAAGTGAATCGAAGTTTATTTTCTACAAACAAATGTTATTATCAAATGTCGAATTCGAAGAATTGAAAGCCAATCTCGGTCAATTAATTTGTATGCCGACATTTTTCATAGCTCATCGTCATCGTTCATCGATTCCCGTTTGTTTAACTCAATCATCTGATTATATTTCTGTTATTTTCGAAATCGAATGTAATTCTCATTGTACATTTGCTTTCGTCTCTTCGGACGAGATTCTCTTCGATTTCAATTCGACATTTCAATTGCAAACAATCGACGAGACGATTCATTCAATTCAATTACTTGCAGTTAATCACAATCAAACAATTCTCAATAAATACATCGATGATATTCATCGACAAACCGAAAATCTTAGTCTTTCGCTCATATTCAATCGATTATTAATCGACATGGGCAAATGGGAACAAGCTGAGATCTACGCTCGTGAATTACTTCGTCAATCGACTGAACATGATTTGCCATTGATCGAACATCTTCTTGGTCAAATCTTTCATTGGAAAGGTCAATGGAATGACGCACGAATCTACTACGATCGTGCGTACGAACGTTTGATCAACGTCGAACCTCAACGTATCAAAGAGTCGGCTGATATTCTCTCGAATATCGGCGAAATCTTGCATTTAGAAGGTAAATTCGATTCAGCTTATGATTACCATCAACAAGCATTGAAAATTCGAAACGAATACTATCCATCCGATCATGCTGTTATCGCCAATAGTCTCGAGAATATCGGTCTAGTTTTCTATCAAAAATTACAATACGATGATGCTCTCGATTATCTTCAACAATCGTTAGACATTCGAGAAATTTACTATCAATCATTTCATCCTGATATAGCAAATAATTTGAATAATATCAGTTGCATTTATATTGATCAAGGTAAATATGATGAAGCTCTTGTTTATCAAAAACGTGCATTCGATATGTACAATGAATATTGTCCCGATAGTCATGTTCATCTAGCTTCGATTTTGAATACAATGGTCGATTCATTGTATCGCAAGGAGAAGTATGATGAAGGTCTCGAATTAGCTGAACATGCTCTAGCTATTCAAAAGCGATTTCATCCCGATTGACACATCGATATCGGTATTAGCATGAGTAACATCGGAAATATCAAATACGGACAAAGTAAATACGATGAATCACTTGACTATCATCGAATTATTCTCGATATGCAAAAGAAATATTATCAACAAACAGATCATTTAAGCATAGCTTGTACATTGAATAATCTCGCGTATATTCTACTCTACGGTAAATATGATTACGAACAATCATTGACTTACAATCAACAAGCATTGAATCTTCAAGAAAAAGCCTATCCAACGTATGGCGGACATATTGCACAGACATTGAATTACATGGGCAATAATTATACGAAACAGAGTAAACATAATCAGGCAATAGAATGTTTTCAACGAGCTTTAGAATTACAGGAAGCATATTTTACCAAAGATAATATTAATATTGCTCATACATTAGCCAATCTTGGCAATATATCGACGGAACAGAAACAATTCGAAAAAGCATTGGAATACCATCAACGAGCTGTTGAAATCTTCAAAAAAACTCATCCATCCGATCATACAAATCTCGCCAATAGTCTAAATGATATCGGCAAGATTTACTATCGTTTAGATAAATTTACTCAAGCATTTCAATATCATGAACAAGCACTTGAATTACAAAGGACTTACTATGAAACGGATAATTGTCATATCGCTAATTCATTGAATTACATGGGCATTGTTCGATACGGTGAAGGCAAATATAATGATGCTATTGAATTCTATAAACAATCTCTTGCAATCTATGAAAGTCTATCGACATCACGGCAAACGGATATTGCAACTATTTTGAGTAACATCGGTCGATGTTATAATCATTTAGAAAACTATGATCAAGCATTGAAATATCATCAACGTGTTCATGAGATTCGACAAGTATCTTGTCCAACGAATTACATCAGTCTCGCCGATAGTCTCGGACATTTAGCCAATGTTTGTACTTCTCAAAATAAATACGAACAAGCCTATTCTTATCATACTCAAGCACTTGAATTCTATGAAAAATATTGCTCGAATCGATATTCAGATATTGCAACAAGACTCGGCAATATCAGCAATGTTTTATATAAATGTAAAAAATATGATCAAGCTTTCGATATTCAACAACGAGCATTGTCAATTCGACGTGAACATACGCCGACGATGTACACGGATCTTGCCGTTGGATTGAATCATCTCGGCAATATTCGTATCAGCGAGAAGAAATGTCAAGAAGCAATTGACTACTACGAACAAGCATTGAAAATCTACGATCAACATGCGTCACAACGGCATGCTGATCGTGCAACGACATTGAGCAATATTGCGAATGCATTGCATAAAGCAAATCGATACGATGAAGCATTAGCCTATCAACAGCAAGCTCTTTTGCTTCGAGAAGAATTTTGTCCGACAAATCACGCTGAAATCGCGATTATCTACAATCACATTGGAATCATTTTTGTTGCTCAAGAAAAATATCAAGAAGCTGTTGATTATTATAAAAAGTCATTGAATCTATTTGAAAATCATACACCGAAGCGAACAGCTGATATCGCAACGACATTGAGTAATATAAGCAATGCTTTGTATAAATACGGACAATATGCTGAAGCGACCGACTTTCAACAACGAGCTCTACTAATTCGACAGGCAAATCATCCATCGAATTATGTCAATCTCGCTGATAGTTACAATCATTTGGGCAATATTAAACGAGGCGAACGGAGATTTAAAGAAGCCATCGATGCTCATCGATGTGCTCTAGCGATCTACGAAGAACATTTGCCAACACTCTATAACGATATTGCAGTTATCTACAGTCTCATTGGCAGTAGTTTGAGTAGTTTAGGACAATATGATGAATCATTCGATTGTTATAAACGTGCATTGAATATCTACGAAGAACAATATCCTCGAGATCATTTCGAAATCAGTCGATATTTGCAATGGATTGGTTTTATTTGTCATACAAAATCCGATGATGATCTCGCTATGGAATATTACCAACGAAGTCTAGCTGTTCGTGTTATTAATCTCAACGCAAATGATTCGTTAATAACGGATACATTGAAATCTTTGGTTACAGTTTCTCATGCTCAACAGAATCATCAATTGGCATTGACTTATGCGCTGAGAATCTATTTGATTTATGAACAATATTGTTCGCCGGATCAACAGAAACTCGGCGAGAGTCTATCGATGATTGGTGAGTGTTATGAAAAGATGAATCAACCGAAAGAAGCACTAGTATATTACCGACGAACGCTCGAAATCTACGAACAATGTTTGTCGCCGGATGATTTCGAATTCGATAGTATTCAAACAAAAATCGATTTATTATTGGAACGTACGGATAATTAAAAAGCGAGTTTTTTTTGGTGTTAATAAAATTAAACCTGATGTATTCGAAAAATAAACAGTTTTCGAATGAAGAACAAAAAAAATCACATTTGATTTACTCGATAGGTTGTTTTCATTGAGTTCATTTGGATATGTTCGATCGAATTTCGAACCCAAACATTCATCTTAACACATCAACCTACGGTCAATTACGGGAATTTCGATTGTATGAGACATGTTTTTATTTGTATATGAAATCAGAATTCAAAAAAAAATATAGGCGAGCCAACGGTTGATCGTGTTCAGTCATGCGATTCAAAGACAATGAGAGAGAAAAAAGTTAGACATTGAACATTTGACCGCATGATGGACAAAATTTGTCAGTACGATTGACTCGCGCGATTCCACATCGAGAACAAAAGCCGAGATTTTCGAAAGCAGAATAAGGTGGTGGCTGTGACGCAACAAAAGTCGGATTATTGAATCCTACTCCAAAGCCTCCATCTGCAGGACCTCCGATTTCAATTAAAATCTACGAAAGAGAAAGAAAAACAACAACTTCAATTTTAATAAGCAAAAACTTTTTTCTACTCGATTGATGACAGTTCGACGTCGTTGATATCCCCCAGCCCAAACGGTCGTCGAATCTAATCGCCAACTGCACGGCTTCGGCGATCGTGTCGAATATTTCGCCGATTCGGCAGCAATTGCTTGACGCATTTTGTTACCACGCTGTACTTGAATACAAATCAGTCCACACATCAAGACTATCATTCCGAGAAAAAATAATCCGAAACCAACGCCAACGAGAACCGGAAATCCGTATGATTTCGAACTGACAGCACTGATCGGTCCGGCAATGAATAGTGCCATTCCTACGATGAATAAAACGATCGAAAGAATGATGCAGAAAAAAAGAGCTTTGCGAGATGAGATCGATGAGTTGATATTAGTAATCGATTGTTGGAATTCGTCTTGTCGAATGATACCATTCAAGTGAATTGGATACGTCGAATCGAATTCGAATTTACAACAGCCCGCTAAAGTTTAATTTAATTTCGAAATTAAGAAAAAATTCAAGCAAAATTCGTTTACATGGTACGGGCTGAATGACGATCGTGTTCGGATTCATAGGTGTGACATACATTTTGACAAAATAAAAATGTTTAGTGTTCTTTTCTTTTCTTTTCTTTTTTTAGTTATTTGACGTCAATGCAAAGAGAACCAATCTGATCTTAGAGGAAGAGAAAGAAAAATAAAAATAAAATGGCGACCGTGCCATTAGCACAAAGAAAAGAATTCAAAAAAAACTACATCGAGATAAGAAACATAAATATATGCGTGAAAGGTTAACTAAACTAGATATCATTTTTTTTTTCATATCTTCGAAACTAAAAACTCCGAAGTATGTAGAGCAAAAATTCATCTGTGTGAGATATTCTCAATGAAAAACTGAATGTTTAGGAGATGAAATTGTTTGTTTGTGTTTTGCTTTGGATACCAACGGTGTTGGCAACGGATATTCTTGTGTATGATCTACGTCCTTCGACGAAACTTTCGTTAGATGACGTCTATGAATACGCTCATTTGCTAGGCGCATTAGGCGGTCTTGCTAATCGAGATTCACCTCGATTGTATACGATCTATACGGATTCGGATGTTCGTTGGCAAGGATTCATGAATAGTTTCTATTGGCCAGCCAATGCGAATTATACAACAGTTGAATCGATTGTTGATCTTGTTCGAGCGCTATCCGATGTAGTCAAAGGTATCGTTCTCTACGATCCTAAGGTTCCTGCAACATCGAATCTTGCATCGACAGCTGCAGGCGTTTTCAATCTAATTCCGATTTGCTATCGGCCAGTTCCTAATTCTCTCTATTCTCAACTTGTTACCGAAGGTCCTCAATTGCAAGTGAATATTTCCTACGTAAACATGTTCACTGGTAATGTCACTGGTAGTGCAAAAGCTGATGCTTATCTTTGGGCAGCACAGTATTTCATCGATAGTAAATTAGCTGATGCTACTTATCTCGGATATTATGTTGATAAATGGTGGGCACAATCACCCAATGCGCCCGGAGCTTTACGAGAAAATCTTGCTATCAATCACGATTGGATTATAAAACATCGTGGCTTTGTTTTCGATCTTTCGCCTTGGGATGACGAAGCGCCAAACGACGATCCACAACAACATATTGGCACGGATTTCCATGCTCTTACGACAATCTTACTGAAAGTCTATCAACAACTTAACGGAACGAAATTCAGTACAGTTAGTGGTTTCGTTCCTTGGCTATTCAAATACGTCGATGAGAAGCACGGTGGTGTCCCATCGGAATGGCGTATGACACATGTTATGACCGCATTTAACATTGTCATCGATGCTGATGCTTGCTGTGTCGATCCATTTACGAATGCCGCGTTCTTTAGTCATTATGCATCGGTTCAAGGTCATCATCGTTTCATTCAAAATCCGCTACCATCTCGTGAAGAGTTAATTCAGAAAGGATTTCTCAACGAACAAAATGTTGTCTCGCAAAAAACCTACGCGTTATTCTACGCTGGTGATTATGATTCAGCGGCTTGGTTCGCTAATTTATTCAAAAATCTTTGGGACGATCCAAAACGGGGCTCAGTGCCCGTCGGTTGGGCTGTCAATCCAAGTCTTTACGATCGATTTCCGTTGCTTCACCCGTATTTGTACGTCACACGTACAGCTACTGATTTTTTCGTTAGTGGAGATTCAGGTGCTGGTTATCTAAATCCAACTCAACTGTTCGAGCCAAGACAATTCTCTGGTCTGCCTCGAGCTGATGATCTCTGGATAAAACGAAATCGTTTCTATTTCAATAAATTCAATATCAAACACACCGGCTTCGTCATCAATGGCGAAGCAGGCGCATTGACAAGTCAATCCGATTTGATGTACACGAAATTCAGTCCCATGGGCTTTACACGTCAACGTGGATATACGGCACTCAATGAAACAGCGTTGATAGCTGGTACACGAGTGCCGAGTTTTAGTGAAACCGATCTATCGGATGGCGATGAAGTTAAACAAGTCATTTCGTTTTACAGACCGAATGATGTTCGATTTGTTGTCTTTCGAGGTGTTCTTCGTAATGCGACGAACTATGCAAATCTTGCCAATGGAGTTCAACAAGCACAACCGAATATGGTCTTTGTCGATCCGTATACATTTGCGCTGTTAACTCGAATTCATTTGAGTCAAGATCCGACTGCTAATGATGATCTTGTGACTTATTTCGATGATAGTCTACCGTTGACAGTGAAAAATGGTGATCAAATATCGGCGAATTTTTCAATTCGAAATGAAGGTTGGAATGTTTTGAATAATTTACAATTGAAATTAACATTTGCTTGTAATGTCGAATATACATTCGATTGGAATACCGAAATGCAACACGGTGATGTCAAGAAAAATGAGTATCAATTTAAGGTCAATTGTGCTCAACCAGGTAGTTATATGGTTACTTATCAATTGTATCGAGGTGATATAGCATTTGAAAACTATGGAAATCCTCCATGGACAAGTTCAGTAGAAGTTTTATAATAATAATAATAAAAAAGTTTGATTTCAATAAAAAAAGAAGATTTTTCGACCTTTTCTATTCTGTTGAAATGGTATTGCACAACATCAATGTCAGTATGGTACATAATGAAGATTAGGGAGATAGAGGTGTTGGAGAAAGCGACAAATTTTCGATTACTTCGCTTTGTGAATCAATGGTAGATTGTTTTGTTTAGGCCAAAAACGTTGTAGGTTCGATCCCTACCGGAGCACCCAACCAATCGAAATCGCTATCTTTCTCCTTGCTATTTTTTTGGTACAAGGTATTGCACAACATCGATGCAAGTATAATAGAAGTAAAGTATCGTGACATTAATGTTACTGGAGAAAGCGACAAATTTTCGATTACTTCGCTTTGTGAATCAATGGTAGATTGTTTTGCTTTTAACAAAAACGTTGTAGGTTCAATTCCTACCGAAGCACCCACTCAATCGAAATCGCTATCTTTCTCTT
>ERZ781399.2297-NODE-2297-length-15704-cov-3.877053_pt1 | contig 15704 bp, 10 predicted proteins | sample MGYA00511014_ERZ781399 | MGnify/ENA primary metagenome ERZ781399 (study PRJEB29847, sample SAMN06458254) | wastewater metagenome | isolation source: Wastewater bioreactor | place: South Africa: Cape Town | study: EMG produced TPA metagenomics assembly of the...
CCATGACATTGCCCGAGCCTTCCTGACGCGGCTGGGGGTCGATCCTACCGATAGCGAGATCATGCCGGCCGATAATCTCGTGAACGGACCATGCTATCCGGTCTATCCGGAGATCGCCGAGGCGTTTGGAGCCCGTGGTTCGTATCTTTTCAAGCTGCCGAATGACTACCGCCTCATCTCTCTGGAGCAGTTCATCGAGTTCAGCTTCGCCGTCTATTCGCGGCGCCCGCCCCGCTCCATTCTCGTCGAAGGGGCGGTTCATGCACGCTATGAAAATGTCAAAGCAGTCGTGGCGGAGGCAGCCTGATGACAAATCCCTATGCCGACATCGAGAGCTACCAGCTTTGGCGGCGATCCGTGGCGCGGATCGAGACGCATCTTTTCGATCCGGTGGTCAATCCGAAATTCCATCTTGACAGGGCAACCAGGATCGCGACGGCAGGAAGCTGCTTCGCTCAGCACATTTCGCGGCAGCTCCAGCACATAGGCTTTCACTACTTCGTTCCCGAGAATGGTGAAGGGTTGCCGGAAAGTGAGCGCGTCCGCCGGAATTTCGGTGTTTTTTCCGGGCGCTACGGCAATCTTTACACCGCCCGACAATTGCTCCAGCTGTTCGAAGAAGCTTTCGAAGGAAGAGAGCCGGTGGAACGGGCCTGGCTTCGGGCGGATGGACGTTATGTCGATCCCTATCGGCCGCAGATCGAGCCGGATGGATTTGAGTCGGCCCAAGCAGTGGCGGAGGCGCGAAGCCTTCATCTCGCCGGTGTTCGTTCGGTCTTCACGCAGGCTGATGTGCTGGTCTTCACGCTTGGTCTTACCGAAGCATGGCGCTCCAAGGTTGATGGTTCGGTGTTTCCGCTCGCACCTGGCGTTGTAGCTGGTTCCTTCGATCCCGAGCGGCATGAATTCGTCAACTTTAGTGTTGCCGACGTCGAAGCCGATCTCCTGACTTTCCTTGGGAAGCTCAAAGATAAGAATCCACGCATCAAGCTGCTGCTGACCGTTTCTCCGGTTCCACTTATTGCCACCTACGAGAATAGAAGCGTGCTGGTATCGACGACCTACAGCAAATCGGTCCTGCGGGTGGTAGCGGATCAGGTCGTTTCGCGGTTCGAATGGGTCGATTATTTCCCGTCCTACGAAATCATCACGGGGAGTTATGCCGGTGGCCTTTATTACGAGGCCGACTATCGCGAGGTGAATTCGCGCGGCGTCGCCCATGCGATGCGCTGTTTCGTTAAGAACTACACATCCGATCTATCGGCGGCGACCCGGCGGGACGCCGAGGCGCCAGCCATGACGATCGAGCCGACACGTCGGGATATCATCTGCGACGAGGAAGCAATCGACGCAATCCGTGCCTAGCGCCGATAGCCTGTGGCGGGAAAAAGGGCCGAATATGTGGCCCTCTTGCTATCGAGATTGGTTCAGGCCTTGAAATCCAGCTTGGCCTCACAAGCGCCGATCGAGGCCGGCAGCAGCGGTTTGCGGATGCGTTGACCGAACTGCCGCTTGAAGCCGAAGACGTTGCCGATCAGGCTCTTGGTGTAGAGGCCGGGACCGCTGGAATAGATGCGCCAGCCACCGTCGACGGCGATATCGCCCGCCTTGACGCGCGCCCATTCCGACGAAGCCTCATAACGGTCGGCGAAGGCGGCATCGCTGCTGCTGAAATAGGTGTTGCGCTGGCGCAGCGACGCGTGTTCCACCCGGCCGCTGACGGCGATCGGGTTGGCAAGCGCCAGGGCCGCCCATACAGCCTCGGCATCATCGTCGAGCGCGAGGGCTTCGCAATAGCGCAGATGCGCATGCACATACATGAGCCCGATCTCGCGGCCGAAGAAGGACGAGGATTCGGCACGTCGGAAGAGCTTTTCGGGGCCGCCGGAATAGGTCGCCGGCTTTTCCATCAGCCGCACACCATCCGGGAAGAGCAGGTTTTCGCGGATGAGCTTCATGTGGGCGTGGCGCTGATCGGGCGTGAATAGGCCGCCGATCATCGGTTGCGTCATGGCAATCAGCGAATAGTGCAGGCCGGTCCTGGTATCTTCGGGATGCAGCAGCAATTCCACGCCGTCATGGCTCGGATCGAAGACGCCATAGCCGGCGACGATGCCGTCGCGCATCAGCAGACGGTTGAAATCGGCGCGCATGGCGACCGCGGTCGCCTGCAGCGACTGCGCTTCCTCATTGCGGCTGGCAAGCGTCAGGATGCCGGCATAGCGCACCAGCTGTTCGTAAAGCAGGGATACGGTCCAGCTGCTCACCATCCAGTCGCGCAGATGCGGATCGGCCGGTTGCAGGCTGTCGTTCCAGTCGCCTTCACCGTAGCGGATGAGGCTTGTGCCGGGCACGAAGCGGCTGCGCACGGTGTCCAGCAGCTTTTCGACGTGATCGGAGATCGTGGCGTGCTCGGAGGTCAACTGCATGGTGTCGTCGGCGCGCCAGGGCACCGTTTCGGCGAGGAGGGTGATGTCGCCAGTCGCCTCGATATAGTCGCAGAGCGCCTTCAGCGGCCAGACGACGATATCGCCATGTGCTTCGCCGGCGCGGATATTGGCGTAGGGCTCCAGCATGAACCATTGCGGCCAGTCGCCGCGATCGCGGTACTGTTCCGAAAAGAGCGTGGAGAGTATCTGTCGGACTTCTTCGTCATGCTCGTAGGCGAGCAGGAATTCGATCGGCCCCTGGCAGACGTCGCGCGTTCCCCAGGCAGCACCTGTATATTGTTCGAGCCCGTGCGGCACGCTCAGGTGGACGATGGCGTCATGCGCGATCCAGGGCAGCATGACGGCCTGAGCCACCACATCGCGACCATCGCCTTCGATGCGCGCATTGCGCGTCACGTGGCTCCAGAAGCGATGCGCCGGCGCCAGCATCTCGTCGCTTTCGACACCGGCGCTGTAGCGCGCGGCAAGCGCTTCTGCGGCGTCCGGATCGGTCATCGATCCCGTCACGGCAAAGCGCAGGGCCTTCGTCGGGTGCGATCTCAGGGCGATGAACGGGCCGTTGCGGCTCGTGTCGTCGCTATAAAGTAGTTCGTCGCCGCCAATGGCCTCGAATGCATCCGGCGTCGAGGTGACGAGGTGATAGCCGGCCTTCGGATAGCGATCCCAGAGCCAGGACGGCTGCGGGCGGAAGGAGATGCGCTTGGCGGCCGTATCGATCGCTATGTTCGCCATGGCCTCATAGTCGCGCTCGCCGAGCACGATGTGGCCGAACACGACGAAACGGCAGGCATCGCCGTCGACCGAAACGCTCCATTGCATGGCCGGGTCATCGCCGGAGGCGATTGCCGATACCGTGATGGTTCGGCCGGGAAGCTTGTAGATCCAGCGCGTATCGCTCAAGCCCATCTCGAAGGCGGCGGGTACGCCAAGCAGGCGCCAGCCATCGCCGAGGTCGACAAGGATGCGCAAGCCGCTCGACCGCGTCAGATTGTACGGATCGCGGGAAACCGAGAAGAGCTTGTGGAAGGACGTATTGCCGATGGTCAGCTGTGCGGCGAATATGCCCTGCATCCAGCAGGTAGCGGCGAGCGTCTGGTCGTCGAGCAGCATGTTCTGCCCGCTGCGGACGATTGCGCCGTGACGGCGCGCCACAAGCCGCTCTTTTTCGCGCAGCACGATATGCCTGTTGTGTTGCCCATCCGACACGAAGAAGGAAATCAGCTTCCCGTCGACATGTTCTTCCAGCATGCGTTTGGGATAGAGCGCATCGATCGCGGGTTGGTAAAGGCCGTCAATCTCGGCAAGCGGCGCATCCTGCATAAGGCTGCGCGCCGACGGCGCGGCTGATATCGTGCCAATTGCCAACTCGTCCTGTAGCCTCGGCAAGTCGTCGAGGTGGGCAAGGTCGGCATCGCTGGAGGCAGCCGGATGATCGGCGATGAAGAGGCCGAAGAAGGTCGTCGTGCCCGATGCGCCGGGTTCAAGTGAAAGCGGCTTCGACTGGATTGCCGGGCAGGCGACTTCGTGCTGGCGGCGCGTGCTCGGCAGGCTGGTGCCGAAATCCGGCACCATGACGCCATCATTGCCTTTGGACGGCACGAGGAGCTGAATGGCATCGGTGGCGTAAGCCGCGGTACCTTCAAGGCAGCCCTGTGCGAGCCACGGATTTCGTCCGCCGCCCTGCTTTAGGTTCTGCCGGTTCATAATAACAGGGCCGAAGGCGACATGGTCGCCAATGTGATGATCGATATATTGCGAGGCATAGGCTTCGCTGTTCATGAGGAAGCCGCGGTCGCCGATGCCGACATCCTGAACAAGAACGAGATCGGCGGAAAGGGCTGCATTGGTGCTGTTTTCCAGCGACACCTGCCAGAACCATGCGGTCTGGCTCGGATGCAGCCGCAGGCTGACCGTGTGCCGGACGCCAGCCGTCCCTCCGCTCCAGGAAAACCCACCCTTGCCATGCGCGAACTCTACCGCAGCCTTTGGACCGACGATTTCAGCCGTTGCCGGCGTGGCACCGCCGACGCGCAGATAGAGCCGGCCGATGCCGCCGTAAACAGGCGACCCGAGCACCTGATTGATCATGATGCCGCCCTGCTGGTCGGCAAAATCGATCGAAAACAGCGTACCGTTCGGAAGAACCGACGCTGAAAGACCGGCTGTGTTGCCAAGGGTGACAAGGCCAAGTTCTTCGCGACGAGGCGTTTGAAAGCTGCGATTGGTTTCCGAGGGCATAAGCGTGGTCTCGCTGATTCATGGGTCGGATGAGGGCACTAGATCACAAGGCGGTGCCAGATCATAGGAGGCATTTTCCTATTCGCGCGTGCGATCACCGGCGATGGCGTGCGGACGATATCGGGACATATCCGGCGCGATGCGCCGGATATACTGATCGAAGGGATCTCCAGTTTCAGTGATGCGGAGGCTCGGCAATCTGATTGGCCGTCCGCAGGACGGTCGACAGGTCGGCGTCGTCGAAGGCGTCCTTGGAGATGCCTTTCACCTTGAAACTCCTGCTTTCGCCGGGTGCGAGATTGACGAGCATGTCGTCGACCTCGGCATTCGGGCTGATGCGGTCGACGAACAGGCAGACGTCGCGCAGAAGTGACTGGGCAGTGATGGTGACGGTGATCCCATCCGGTGTATGGGCGCTCTCGATGTCGAAGCGCGGCTTCGGATATTGCAGCTTCATATCCTTCTCGAAGAACCACCAGGCTTCGGCATCCCCGAGGCGAGCGCGAAGGAATTCCCGGCGTGGGTCGCCAGGGGTCGCAACCTCCGCCGGGATCTCGATATCGGTGTTCTCGAAGCGATCGCACAGGATGCGCCAGACGTGGTGGCGGGCAAGCAGCGTGCCGTTGAAATCGAAGCGTTCGACGGTGAAGGGCACGCGCCAGAACAGGGTTGCGTCGTTGACGGCGACCGCAGCCAGGCCATCGCCGCGCGGCTGGATGGTGAGAAGATGCGGCGCATAGCTATGCTTCAGGGCATACCATAGCGGCTTCTTCCGGCCGGCGCCATCGACGGCCGCCCAGGAGGTGACGGGCCAGCAATCGTTGAGCTGCCAGACGATGGTGCCCATGCAGGTCGGCCGATGCGAGCGCATGTGATCGATGCCGTAGCTGATCGCGCGTGCCTGGTTGAGTTGGGTGACGAAGAGCCAGTCGTCAAAATTTTGCGGGTGAGGAAACCAGCCTTCCAACCCTTGCAGCAGCTTGTCGTTGCCGCCGGTTGCCTTCTGGTGATGCAGGACTGCAGGAGAGGCCGGCGCGCGGTCCTTTTCGCGCACAGACTGAGCGAGCGTTGCAAAGGTCGGTGGCGCCTGCCATCCGAATTCCGAGCAGAAGCGCGGGACATAATTGCGGTAGGTCTCGTATCCCACCTCGTTCCAGACATCCCAAATATGTCTGCAGCCATGTTCGTCGGCGTTCGGCGCGATCTCCATCGAGCCGGAATAGGGGCTGCCGGGCCAATAAGGGCGGGTCGGATCGATCTCGGCCACCAGCTTCGGCAGGAGGTCGAGATAATAGCCGGCGCCCCAGGGGCGGTTGCCGAGCACATCCTGCCAGCCCCAGTCGAAATAGCCCCAGATGTTTTCGTTGTTACCGTTCCAGATGACAAGCGAGGCATAGGGCATGAGCCTGGCGATCGCTTCGCGCGCTTCTGCCTCGATCTCGCTGTAGACGGGCTCTTCTTCGGGATAGGTGGCGCAGGCAAACAGGAAATCCTGCCAGACCATGATGCCGGCGGCATCGCATTCCTCGTAGAAGGTATCGGTCTCATAAATGCCACCGCCCCAGACGCGCAGCATGTTCATATTGGCGTCGCGGGCCTGGGCAATCCGTTCCCGGTAGCGTTCGCGTGTGACACGCGGCAGGAAGCAATCGTCCGGAATCCAGTTTGCGCCGCGGGCCAAGACCGGCACGTCGTTGACGACGAGGGTGACGGCGGAGCCGATCTCGTCCGGCGTCGTATCGAGCCGCACGGAACGGAAACCGACGCGGCGCTTCCAGCCATCGAGTGCTGCTCCATCCGAGCCGAGCAGCTGCAGATCGAGATCGTAAAGCGGCTGGCCGCCCATGCCGTACGGCCACCAGACCTGGGGATTGTCGATGCGGCATTCGATCAGGGCATGGGTCTCCCCTTGCGCGACGCGAACCTCAGCGCGCTTGCCGCCGATGGACAAGACGAGCGCTACGCTGTCCGTGCCCGTCTCCGCCCATTCGACCTCGACATGCAGACGGGCAACGCCCTGACTGCCCTGCAGCGTGATTTCCGGGCGGATGGCTCCGAGGCGCGCCTTCGACCAGCTCTCGATGACGATCGGTTTCCAGACACCCGAGGTGACGACGGTCGGACCCCAGTCCCAGCCGAAATTGCAGGCCATCTTGCGGATAAGATTGCTCGGGCCAGGGTAATTCTGCGGGATATCGGCGGCGCTGCCGAGCTGCTTGCGCACGTCCTCGCCATGCTCGTAGGCCGATTGGAAATCGACGATCAGTTCGTTGCGGCCATTTTTCAGGTGATCGGCAATGTCGAAGCGATAGCTGCGATGCATGTTGCGCGTTTCGCCAAGCACCGTGCCGTTCAGCTCCAGGCGCGCCGCCGTATCGAGGCCGAGGCATGAGAGATCGATGCGTTCGGCGTCCTCGCCGTCCCAGTCGAATGGCAGGCGATAGCGCCAGGCGGAGCGGCCGATCCAGTCCTGCGAGATCTCGTTGACGTCGAGATAGGGGTCGGTGATCAACTGCGCGGCCATCAGATCGAGATGAACGTTGCCCGGGACTGTGGCGGGGATCGAATTGGGGAGCGAAGGAGCGCTGGAGGGTGCGCGCAGCCGCGAGATGGTCCAGCCGGTGTCGAGCGTCTGTCTTTTCATGTCATGTGTCCGTTATGAAATGGATGCCTCAAACAGCCTTTGGCGCGATGAATTGCAGGCCTGCCTGCAGGTGGCGGTTCATGTGATAGGCGTAGGCGATTCGATCCCGTTGTTCCAACGCTTCGATGATGGTGCGATGTTCATCATAGGCGCTGTCCACCGCTTCGCGAGAGCGCTTGCCTGCCTCCATCAGCCGCTGCAACAATGGCTGCAGAATGCCATAGACTTGTGACAGGGTCTGATTGCGGGCAAAGCCGACAAGGGTGGCGTGAAATGTGAAATCGAGTTCGGCAGCCTCAGCCAGTTCCGGCGCGTCTCTCATCCGATCGTTAATCGCATGGAGCTTGCCGATGGCGGCATTATCGATGGTTTCGAACAGAAGGTCGCTGAGATTGACCTCGATCAGGCGACGAAACCCCTGAATGTCGAGAAAGCTTTCCGCCGATATGTCGATGGCGAAGGAGAAGAGATCCATCAGCGCCTGCTGGCGACGGTCGGTAATCACCGCGCCGACCTTCTGGCGGCTTTCGACAATGCCATAGGCCTTCAGGATGCGGATCGCCTCGCGCACCGTGTTGCGGCTGGCGCCGAACATGGAGGCAAGCTCGGCTTCCGAAGGCAGGGCGTCTCCAAGACCGAGATTGCGCTCGCGCATCAACCGCCGCAGCGCGTCGACGACGTGATCGACTGCGGACCCTTTATCCTCGATGTCAGCAGTCTCCGCCACCGGCATTCCTCCGTTGGTGAAATCATATTGTTGGTCAATAAAGGGTGTCAAGCGACACAACATCATAGACTTTTCCCCTTTCGGCGGTATTTTGACCGACAAATGGAGGGATGTCGCATGGAAAGCTGCTGGCGCTGGTTTGGCCCGAAGGATCTCGTTCCACTCTCGCATGCCCGCCAGGCGGGAGCGACTGGCATCGTCACCGCGCTTCACGAAGTTTCGCATTCGCGCGTCTGGACGCCGGCCGAAATCGAGGCGCGAAAGGCGCTGATCGAGGCGGCCGGACTGCGCTGGAGCGTCTGCGAATCGATCCCTGTTCCCAACGCCATCAAGCTTGGCGGCGCCGGGGCAAAGGCGGCGATCGGCGTCTGGAAGGATAGCCTCGCCAATCTGGCACGCTCCGGCATCAGGACGATTTGCTACAATTTCATGCCGGTCGTGGACTGGACGCGCACCGATCTGCGCTTTGCAATGCCGACCACCGCTATTGCCCTGCGGTTCGATATGGTTGAGTTCGTTGCCTATGACGTCTTCGTACTGGGCAGGAGGGGCGCCGAAGGAAATTATGCGCCGGAGTTGGTGCGGCGCGCCGAGGAGCGGCTGAAGGGGTTTACGCCGGAAGCCGTGCAGACCCTGGAGAACAATATCATCGCCGGCCTTCCCGGCGGTGAGGACAGTTATGGCCGTGAAGCCATCCGTTCGGCAATCGCGCTCTTCGACGGCATGGCGGCTGACGATCTTCAAGCCAATCTCGATGCTTTCCTGCAGGAGGTCGTGCCGGTGGCGGCTGAACTTGGCGCCCGCCTTGCGATCCACCCCGACGATCCCCCAATTTCGCTTTTCGGCCTGCCGCGCGTGGTGTCGACGGCAGCGGATCTGCGCCGCATCCTTGGCTGTGTCGATGATCCTGCCAACGGCCTGACGCTCTGCGTGGGATCGCTTGGTTCGCGTGCCGACAATGACGTGCTGGCGATAGCCCGCGAATTCGCCGCGCGCATCAATTTCGCGCATCTGCGCGATGTTGCGATCGAAGCCGATGGTTCCTTCGTGGAGGCTTCCCATCTGGAGGGGCGCAGCGACATGTTTGCCATTCTTCGCGTGCTGCTGGCCGAGGAGGCGCGTCGCCGCGGAGAGGGCCGCGAGGATCATCTGATCCCGATGCGGCCGGATCATGGGCATCTTATCGGTGATGATATCAACAAGCCGACCAACCCCGGCTATTCCCTCATCGGGCGGCTGAAGGGGCTTGGCGAGCTTCATGGCATCATTCACGCGATCGGCAAAGCGGGGTTTTGAATTTCGGCGCGCATCTCGTGATTTTGGCGATACCTGGTATCAGGAATAAAGCCTGCCGTTGCACACGCGGTAGGCTTTTGCCTAAAGTTTAGTCTTGTTATAATTTTGATTTTATTTAGCTTTTTCGTCTATTACTGTCCAATTCTCAGGTCTTTGAACTCGAATTGGCAAGGTCGACCTTCCTATGCATTCCGTTTGGCTCGACGCCCCGAACGATGATTTTCGGTCGCTATTCAAGACGCATCCGTCGCCGATGTGGGTCTATGATCCGCAGACGTTGCGATTTCTGATCGTCAACGACGCCGCACGCGATCTCTACGGCTATAGCCATGCCGCCTTTGCGGAGATGACCGTGCTCGACATCAGGCCATCCGGGGAGCGGGAGCGCATGCTGGATGCAGTACAGCACCGCACCGACATGGAGACGGCGCAACGTTGGACACACCTGAAGGCCGACGGCGGGACATTCGAGGTTCTGACCTATGGGCGCGAGATCCGCTTCGACGGCAAGGTGGCGATCCTGGCGATCGTGCAGGACCGTACCGAGGTCAATGCCGCGCAGCGACAGGTCGACGCCACTCAATCATTGCTCGACAGCATCGTCGACAATCTCCCCGTCGGTGTCTTCGTCAAGGACATGGAGCGGGATGGCCGCTATATCCTGTTCAACGAGGCGTGTGGCGGCATCGTCGGGCAGGCGGCCAAGGATGTCATCGGCATGTCCGACAGGGCCATATTTTCCGACGAGCAGACGGCGATTTTCCGAGAACAGGACAAGCTTGCCTTCGAGACGGAGGCAACCGTCTACTTCGAGGAAACCATCCATACGGTGGATGGAGCCACACGCATCCTGAAGACGGCGAAGCGGGCGCTTCCCGCACCGTCGGGGCAAGCGTTGCGCTATCTTCTCGGTATTTCCCAGGATGTCACCGAGGAGCGCAGCGTCGAGGCGAGGCTCGCGCATCTCGCCATGCATGATTCCCTGACCGGCCTGCCGAACCGGGCGTTCTTTTCCGAGAGTATCGTGCGGCAGGTGGCGGCCGCGACGCCGGAAAGGCCGATCGCGCTGCTCTACATCGATGTCGATCACTTCAAGCATATCAACGACAGCAAGGGCCATGCGGCGGGCGACATGCTCCTGCGGCAGGTCGCCGAGCGTCTTCAGCAGCTCGCGGAGAAGAGCGATCTGGTCGCGCGCCTCGGCGGCGACGAGTTCGCGCTGGTTCTGCGGATGACGGATCAAGGGCGGGCGCAGCGCTTCGCCGATCTGCTGCTGCTTTCGCTGTCGGCGCCTTTCGATCTCGATGGCGTGCGGGAACATGTGACCTGCAGCATCGGCATTGCCATGGCGCCCGAACACGGGACCGATGCCGATGTCCTGATGCGCGATGCGGATCTTGCGCTTTACGCGGCCAAGGGCAGCGGCCGGTCGACCTATCGTTTCTATCAGAGGGAAATGCGGCTGGAGGCGGAACGGCGCTACCAGCTCACATTGGAGCTGCGGGAGGCGCTGCAGAACAATGAGTTCGAGCTCCACTATCAGCCGATCATCCGGCTGGACAAGGATGCTCTTTCCGGCTTCGAGGCGCTGATCCGCTGGCGCCATCCCAAGCGTGGGCTCATTTCGCCGGCGGAATTCATCCCCGTTGCCGAGGAAACGGGGATGATCGTGCCGATCGGCGACTGGGTGCTGCGGGAAGCTTGCCGGACTGCCCCGCAATGGCCTGGAAACCTGAGGGTTGCCATCAACCTCTCGGTCTATCAGTTTCGTCATGCGGCCCTGCTTGCCACCGTCGTCTCGGCGCTGGAGGAGACGGGCCTTTGCCCTGGGCGCTTGGAGATCGAGGTCACGGAATCCATCCTGCTTTCCGAGGTCGAGCAAAGCCTCTCGCTGTTGCGTGCCTTAAAGGAGCTTGGCATCCGCATCGCGATCGATGATTTCGGCACGGGCTATTCCTCGCTCAGCTATCTGCGCTCCTTCTCCTTCGACAAGATCAAGCTCGACCGTAGCTTCGTTGCCGGCATGGATGCCGATCCAGGTAACCTCGCAATCGTCCGGGCTGTGGTCGGCATTGCCTCCGGCTTCAATGCCGTAACCTTGGCCGAAGGCATCGAGACGGAGGCGCAATTGGCGAAATTGCGGGCCGAGGGCTATCACGAGGTGCAGGGCTTCCTGCTTGGACGTCCAATGTCGCAGGAGGATGCTCTGGCGCGAATTCTCTGCGAAATCCCTTCCGTCCGGACTTCGCGCGCCCGAAAGTCGGCGCACGCCTGAGCTTGAAACGGCCGATTTGCGCGGCAAAAAAATAATTCAGAAAAATCGACTCCTGTTGTCGGATCGCGCTATCTATCCGCGTCCTTGGGTCAGCCCCCGACAAGGCGCAATGCGAAAACCGTTCTCAAGGAGACGAATATGAGTGATGCAGCAGATCAAACGCAGTCCCAGCAACCCCGCGTGCCGGTGCGCGGCGGCGTAGTGGCCTATCTTACGGTCGATGGTGCTGTGAAGGCGGCGGAATTCTACAAGCGTGCGTTTGGGGCAGAAGAGGCTTTCATGTTCCCGGTCGATGAAAAGGGCCGGACGATGCACATCCATCTTTATATCAACGGCCGCTCGGTCATGCTTGGCGACGCCTATCCCGAATATGGACATGCACTGGAAAAGCCGCAGTCCTTCGTGATGCAGCTTGTTGTCGAAGATTTCGATGCGTGGTGGAAACGCGCCGTCGACGCGGGCCTGGAAGTCGTCGTCGAACCGCAGGTGATGTTCTGGGGCGATCGCTGGGGCCAGATGCGCGATCCCTTCGGCGTTACCTGGGCCATGAACGCGCCCGTCAACGGCTGACGCCGTCGTGTCCTCGGTGCGGAGAATGCGCCGAGGACATCACCTCGATATGATTTCGGGATTTCTATTCCGCGAGCAGGGTTCGGGTCAGGGAATGGCCGGCATCCATAAGGCCGTCCAACACCGTATAATGATGCTTGTCGGGCTCGACCACCGCCTCCGTCGCGACGCCGAGACCGGTCCAGATATTGGCGAGCAGAGCATTTTGACGAATAAATTCGGCTCGCTCGGCGCCGCCGACCCAGCAGGTGAGACCGATGGCGGCGATTGGCTCCAGCAACGCCGGACTTTCGGCCCCTGCCTCGGCATCGTCGATCCGAAGCTCCTTGTTCATCTTGCGCTTCATAATCGGGCGCAGATCATGCACCCCGGAAATCGCAAGCACATGGCGGATGCGCTTGATGACCGGTTCGCCAAGCGGCGTTGTCGTCGTCATCATGCGGGCGACGAGCTGGCCGCCGGCAGAATGCCCCGTCAGCACAATGGGGCCATCGACCAGCCCGGCGGCTGTGGTAATCGCTGCCGCGATCTCCTTGCCGATCCCACCTATGCGATTGTCCGGGCAAAGCGTGTAGGAGGGGATTGCGACGGCATAGCCGGCGGCGATCGAGCCGGCGGCAAGGTGAGACCAGTAGCTCTTGTCCAGCTGCAGCCAATAGCCGCCATGGACGAAAACCACCAATCCTTTCGGTTGACCTTCGGGCAGAAAGAGATCGAGGCGATTGCGCTCCGCTGGGCCGTAGGCGAGATCGAGCCTTGCGCGTCCGGCCGCCGTCAGGCCGTCGCGGAAGGACTTTGCGGGCTCGACCCAGGCTGCCGGCCATCGGTCGCCGTCGACGATATAGGCGCCGTTCGTATAGGCGCTCTCCCAATCGGTGACCTTGAAATAGCTCATGTCCGCCTCCCGTTTCCGACTGCCGATATTCGATGTCAGGTCACTGCAGAACGCACCGCAAAGCGTGCTTCCTTCCACGATCCGCTGCTGAGGATCTCTTCCAATACTGTAGCCGCCCGCCAGGCATCGCGGTAGGAGACATAGAGTGGCGTGAAGCCGAAGCGCAATGTCGAGGGGGCGCGGAAATCGCCGATGACACCGCGCTCGATCAGCGCCTGCATGACCTCATAGGCATTGCTATGGATGAAAGAGACCTGGCTGCCCCGCTTCTCGCTGTCGCGCGTGGTCTCCAGTTCGACGCCATATTGGCCGCATTTCGCTTCGACCAGCCGGATGAAGAGATCGGTAAGCGCGATGCTCTTCCGGCGCAGCGCGTTCATGTCGACTTCGTCCCAGATCGATAAGGCGCCCTTCAGCGCCCGCAGCGACAGGATCGGCTGCGTCCCGCAGAGGAAGCGCTTGATTCCGGCGTCGCCATCGAAACTCCGCTCGAAGGCAAAGGGGCGGGCATGGCTCCACCAGCCGCTGAGCGGCTGGACGATCGATGCGTGATGGCGCTTTGCCGCATAGATGAAGGCCGGCGCACCCGGACCGCCATTCAGATATTTGTAAGTGCAGCCGACGGCGAAATCAGCACCCGCGCCGTCGAGATCGACGGGCAGGGCGCCGGCGCTGTGGCACAGATCCCAGATGACGAGGGCACCCGCCGCCTGGATGCGCTTCGTCAGCGCCGCCATGTCGCGCAGTTCGCCGCTCTTGTAGTTGACGTGATTGATGAGGACCACGGCGACGTTGTCATCGATCAGCTCTTCGATGGTGCCGGCATCGCGTCCCTCGAGGCGGAGGGTGACGCCCGGCCGGGTCGAGACAACCCCTTCCGCCATGTAGAGATCGGTCGGGAAGCTATCGCCTTCCGCGACGATGACGTTGCGGTCGGGACGCATTGCCAGCGCGGCGTGCAGGGTCTTGTAGATATTGATCGAGGTCGAGTCGGTGACAACGGTCTGGCCCTCGGCTGCGCCAATCAGCCGGCCGATGCGATCGCCGAGCTCGAGCGGCAAATGAAACCAGCCGGCGCTGTTCCAGCTGCGGATCAGGCCATTGCCCCATTCCTCCATGGCGGCCTGGCGCACTTCGGCAAAGACCTCGTGCCAGGCGGCACCCAGCGACTTGCCATCGAGATAGATGACGCCGGCGGGCAGGGCGAAGCGGCTGCGAAAGGCGCGCATCGGGTCGGCCTCGTCCATGGCCTCGACGGCGGCGAGATCGGGTAGGCTATCCATAATGTCGTTGCCTCTTAAATCTTATTCGCGAATGGTTTCTCTGGTGGCCGCCCCGCCGCGGCTGCGGCGGATGCTAGGCAGCGCCAGCATGATGAGCACGAACAGGCCGGTTGCGAGCTTCAGATTCGGCGGTGGCATACCGGCGGCAAGGCAGAGCGATACGAGCTGGTAATAGATGATGGAGCCGACGAAGGGCGCCAGTAACTGCCGGAGCACGGTCTGCTTACCGGTGAAGGCTTCTCCGATCATGAGCGCGGCAAGGCCGTTGATCAGGATGCCGATGCCCATGTTGACGTCGGCAAAGCCCTGCGACTGAACCATGAGCGCGCCGCCGGCGGCGGAAAAGGCGCTGGCGATGCCGACGCCGCCGATCGTGGCTGCCCAGACATTGATGCCCTGCGCCTCGGCCATGTCGGGATTGGAGCCGACGGCACGCATGGCCGTGCCCTTTTCCGTCTTGAAATAGAGATTGAGGGCGATCAGGACGATGACGGCGAGCAGGCCGGCAACGACGATCTTGCTTGCCGGGAAGCCTGCCTCGGTGAAGGGCACCCAGTCGAATACCGTTGGCGAGCCGAAGACCGAGAGGTTCGATTTGCCCATGATGCCGAGATTGACGCTATAGAGCATGGTCGACATCAGAATGCCGGCGAGCAGCGTATGAATGCGGAAACGCAGGTGGATGATGGCGGTGCAGCAGCCAGCCGCAAGGCCGACGACGAAGGCGACGGCAATCGCGAGCGGCGGCGCGACGCCGGCGGCCAGCAATATGCCGCAGACGCAGCCGCCGAGCGGAAAAGCGCCCTCGCTCGTCAGGTCCGGAAAACTCAGCATCCGGAAGGGGATCATGATCCCGAGAACGACGAAGCTTAGGATGAAGCTCTGCGCCAGAGTGACTGGGATGAGCGAGATGAAGCTCGAAGCGGTTGTCTGAATGAAATCCATCATGATGTCAGCTCACCAGCAGCATTCGGTCGGTCTTGACGGCGAAGTGGCCGATGAGCTCGGGCACGGTGATGCGCCGTTTGCCATCCCCGGTAATTTCGAGATGGACGCGGCCGGCGTCGAGCATGATGATACTGTCGCCGAAATCGACGGCGTGCTGCATGTTGTGCGTCACCATCAATGTCGTCAGCTTCAGCGCCTGGACGGTGCGCACGGTTGCCTGCATGACGATATCGGCGGTGCGCGGATCGAGTGCGGCGGTATGTTCATCCAACAAAAGCACGTCGGGCGAGCCGCCGACTGCCATGATAAGCGATAGCGACTGGCGCTGACCGCCCGAAAGCAGTTCAACCTTGGTATCCAGCCGGTTTTCGAGGCCGA
>ERZ781399.2312-NODE-2312-length-15638-cov-4.607906_pt1 | contig 15638 bp, 10 predicted proteins | sample MGYA00511014_ERZ781399 | MGnify/ENA primary metagenome ERZ781399 (study PRJEB29847, sample SAMN06458254) | wastewater metagenome | isolation source: Wastewater bioreactor | place: South Africa: Cape Town | study: EMG produced TPA metagenomics assembly of the...
TTGTTTTTCTTACTTATTAAAATTTTGATTATCAATTCGAATTTTGACATAAGATTTGAAATGTTCGGGCAAGAGCATAACTGGAATATTCACATTTTCCAATTCATTGATCTAAACAATGTTTCGATTTTAATGATCAATCAAATTTGAATCGTCTTACAGTAAAATTAACTCCCCACATAAGCACAGATAATAACGGCTCATTGGCACGAAACAATTTATGTTTTTGATGGCGAACTTTAAATTTCGATTTTGTTTTGATTTTATGTCCTTCCATGGTCGTTTACGAATCGATGTTTATTTACAATAATGATTAATATATTTTTTCGAAGGGTTTTTTTCCTCTCTCTCCCTCTCTTCGGTTTTTTTTTATCTCACAAATCATCAGAAAAGGATGAATGATCAATCAAGAGAATATAAATGGTTTAGTAGATTAAACCAATCAGTTACTAATCGAAAGTTGCTTTCGGTTTTTTTCTATTCACGAAAATTTCATAAAGATTTTTCTAGAAATTAGTTGACGATTATTTTCACATTTTATTTCAATCGAAAACAAAAGCCTCTTTCGAAAATTGACAGATGTCACTAAGTTTAAATGAGTACAGGAAGCGAAAAAAAATACAGGAAACATTCGAAAGTCTTTTTCTCTTTTCACAGGGAAGAAATATCGAATAATTGAACGAAACTAATATGTATATTAATCCGAATCGATCATTGTCTTATTCGATGACGATGTCGATGAATTCGAATCGAATTTAAATTGTCTTTTATCATAAAATCGATGTATCAACGGTGAATAAGGATGTAAATGTTTGATATGTTCGTAATGATCGCTTGGATCCGTCGATGTATGTCCACAATCTTCGCAAACATATAATTTATTTCGACGACTTTTGTAAGCATATTTTTGACTGACGCCGTGAACTTTTCGTTGATGAGATTCGAGACTACATCGTTGAGTAAAAGCTTTATCACATTGAGAACATTTAAACGGTCGAACACCTTTTGCACGACAAAAAAAAATTGGATTTTATTTTAAAATAAACGTTCTCATGGCTTCTTTTGTTTTCTCTCTACCTGTATGAGTTCGTGTGTGTCGTTTTAAATCGAATGTATCATTAAAACCTTTGCCGCAGAATGTACATAGATACCGTTTGAGTTGACTATGATTTTTCAAATGACGATTGAGTAATCGTTGAAGTTTGAAAGTTTTTTGGCATAGACCACAGATAAAATCTTCACCATGATTGATTGCATTCGCTAGATAGACGCATTAGAAATGATTAACGAATATTTTCGAATTGATTCGAAAATAGTTTTACCGTATTTTATTTGAAGGACTTCAGTAGCACAATCGAAAAGAGGATTTTTCACTCCATGACCACCGTTAACAAGTTCGAAATTTGGATTCTAGAAAATAAATAAATAAATAAATAAAAAAAGATTTGCAAAGAAAACCCGTACAGGTATTGGTGGACTACAGATAAACGGTGTTTGAATCGGATAATTATGTTGATTTTCTAATGGATGTAAGGGTGGATTTAATGAAGAATAAAAACTCGGTTTTGATCGTGATTGAAATGGAATATCTGAAGTTAAATAATCGATTGTAAATGTCTTGTGCCTTTTGCATGGATTTGTTGTTGAACTTAAATCAAGCGGTTGTTCCATAATGCTATAAAATATAGAAAGAAGATTTATTTGTTTATGTCAAAAAAAAACAGATAAAATAAATAAATGTTGGTAATGAAAAGATTCTACCTTGGATAATTGAAATTTTCATCGTTTGTAAACATGATGAAATCAAATACTGATTTGACTTATTCAATTTTCACTTTTCCTTCTTCTCTTTTCCTCCTGTCTCTCTCTCTATTTCTCTCATTCTCGTTCTGTCTCTCTCTCTCTCTGTCTTCTATGGCTAATGAACCAATCAAGTTATCTGTCTAAGAATGGTGTACACATAAATAGTTGATCTTTTTGAAGTTAAAAATGGATTTTTTGAAAATATTTTTCGATTGATTTTGAAGATAACATTAACTTATCGAAGTTGTTTGAAAGAAGAAAAGGATATTTTGCTCTCAATAGACTTATTCTATGTGTGTGTGTGTATTCAATTTCGTTATTACTTATCAAAAAAAAAGAGAGAGAGATTTTGTCCGAAAAAAATGATGCGACATTTTAATGTGTGAAGAGAATTTTAACATTGAAGACGTCAATAATCAAAATCGAGTTGTTTATATAATCTACTTACGATATTGAAAAGATATTCGAATACGGTTCGATGCAAATGTCAACTATTTGACTAATGATTGAATACAAGGAGAGGCAGTTTTAACTTACTAACGGCGCGATATTTATCATCATCAAGAAGAAGAAAAAAAACGAAGAAGCGACGAATGCTTCCTTACCTTACCCTCTCTGTTTCGTTTTCATTGCCTTCATAAAAGAATATTTAATCATTTAATCGTGTCACCTGCATGTATATTTGCTGATCGATGTCTTCGTGTAAACATACTTGCCGCTATCATTAAATGTATAGGTTAGAAAAATCCTGCTTTGTGCATTCTAAACGTCAAATTAATTTTATCTATTCGCATTTTTTCGATACTAATTAGTGTATACACAACAACACCGTCGAGCTAACGAACTGTAACCGTATAGCTTTTTTTAAAACTAAATGACAATCAATGATCATCATACAGACAAGTATATGGCCCAAAGGGACTTCAATATTTTCTTGTCAAGAAGGAGGAAAAAGCGTGTTGTGTACGTGTATATGTATGTAAGATTAGTTGATTGCGTTAAGACGAGAGATGATCGTCTTTTTCTCTCGACAACCTGCTGTGTCTATTTTGTCATTTTCAACGATGATAACGGATCATTATTTTTTGTTCCCAAATGACTCGCATACCTGTTGGAGATGAAGAACACTTTGCTTGATAAAAACGTGTCAATTATTGAACAAGAAGGATCATATGATTAGACTTTTTTTTTCTTTCTTGTTATGTATTTATTATTAAGAAAAACGAAAGCAAAAACAATCTAGTTTTTTTTTAAATTAAGAACGAAAGTTTTCAATTTGATTTTCGATTTGATCACGACGATTGAGAACATCTAATTGATAGTGTTTCGTATAATCTAATAATAAATTTGCACATGTCTGCTGAAGATGATGAACACAATCGGTTGTAGCATGATAGTTTTCTGCAAGTAAATTGATTTTATCTTCAATTTGATTCGATGTATTACTACTCATTGTTGATCAAGAAAAAAAACAATACCATAAATGCAAACGGATGTATCATTATCACGTTCTATTTATGGCCGAAATAGGCACAGCACGATAAGTTAAAAGAAATGGTTTCGACGAATCGTTCGATAACGAAATATATTTTCGTTGACGTGATTTTCGAGTTTTGCTTGTTATCAATGGTTCGTCTGTTTTACGTATGCTCATCGTATCTAAGACACGTTTGTGTAATTTCTACAATGAAGAGAAAAGAAAAACAACAAGATACGATATTGCCATTCGTTTATTTACTCACTCGATTTTCTTCGTAGTCTTGTTCGACAATTGTTTGGTGAGAATTTGCTTGAAATTTCGAGTCGATATAATCTTGATATTGTAGAATGGAATTATTTTTCAATTTATTACTTAAAAATAAATGATAATCAATTGGTTTCGGATTCTTTTTCGCTTGTGCATCGTCTCGATTCGCCATTGAAAGCAGAGTTTTGAGTGATAATTTTGTTTTCCATAACGATTCATTAAACATCTAGAATGAAAATCGAATAGAGTCTACGAAAAGAGAGTCAAATTTGATTATGAACAGGCTGAATGTCTTGATGATTTTTTATTTGCGTTGGAATATCAATTTGATGAGTTGATGTTGGATTAATCGGTATTTCGCTAATCATTTTTGTTACTAAAAATATGAATTTTCTAGTTTTATTAATTGTCAAAGAAGAGTTCATGAATATTTTACAGGATATAGTTCGATTTGGAATCGATTGATTAGATGTCGGCGAGAGGAGATTTGATTTATGAAGAAAAAAACCTTCGTGATTTGATGTTTGAAATAATTGATCAGACGTAAAAAGTGATTCATCCGATGAATGACTCTTAAAATGAAATACATTCGTTTGATTGAACGCAAGTCTATCGAACAAAAATAATGCTATGAAAAATGAATATTGACTTTTACAGATTTCGATTTGAATCATTCGACGATGTTCGAGAAATTTTATCAATAGTCATGATACTACTTGTCATTGTTTTCGTTGTAAGCGAATATTCATTAATCGATTTATGACTCATGATTATTCGTATCAAAATCGAGAAAATCGTTCATTTGCAAAATTTAACAAAATAAAAACAAACAATCGCGCTTTAATACTCTTCGCTGACAGATCTTTTCGTTTGATCATAGTTGACATTGATCTGATTTCATATCGGATTTATTTAATCAATAGATTTTTTTAGAAAAAAAGAAGAAAAAATAATAGTAGTAGTAGTAGTAGTAGTAGTAGAAGCCAAAATATGGGAGCACATTGAGATCAATACAACACACACCGGAAGGAGAAAACATTCATCATCACATAAGAAAAACAAAAGACAAACATAGTATTTTATTCGTTCTTCTTTTAAACTGTACTTCCACAATCATACGGATAGATTCCATTGACTTTTTTCATTGTAATCAAATGATCTGATGCATTATTATTATTATTATTCAATGGGATTGAGGGAGTAAAACGACGTGTCGAACCAATCGGTAGATCTGTTACTGACGTTCGATTCATTAGACTCATATTTCCATTCGGATTTTCATCGATTATTTGTTTAGTCATTTGTTGTGAACGTAAGGCAGCATCTAAACGTAGTTCATTCAAACGCCACTGTTCGAACCAATTGCAACGCCAACGCATTTTTTCAATTAAAACTTTACGAAATGTTCGCCGAGAAATAACATAAAGGAAAAAATACAGACTATAGTTTAATAAATAGAGAATATTCGCTAATTTTTTTCCTGCTTCGAGATAAGGCGAAACTTTTCGATTCTGAACACGCATTATCGATGCGATTATCCAAAGTATAAAATACGGCAAATTCAATATGCCAAACGTAACCGAAATAACAACAAGCATCCATGTTACTTTGTCATTTTCTAATTGATTTTTAACTAACATATTTACATATTCATTATTTGCACTATCGACTTTTTTCGTTTGAGTTAATTGCTGCTGTTGTTGCTGTTGTTTTTGTCTTAAACGTCCAGCACGTAATAATTGTCGAACAATTAAGATATTAACAATACAAACAATAACGATAGGAAATGTTAATGTTAAATTTCCGTAGATAATCGTCAGATAAAAATATTGCTTTCGATATTTATCCATTATATCACATTCACCTTTGAATTCATGATCATTGATGATAACATCCGACATAAATATCGAATAGATTGGCAACAAAAATGAAATTATTAAAATAAACAAACATATACGTCGTGCACTACGTGGATTACATAGAACCGATGTTTGTAATGGAAAATAGACGACAATGAGACGTTCAAGAGTAAATGCAACAACGATCCAATGTGCTGCAAAACGTAATGAATGACGTAAATAGGTTGCAACTGAAAAACAAGTCAAAGAGAAATCATATAAATCTATCATTGAATTACATTCCATTGGCAAGAGAAAGTCTAGATGAGAAGATAGTTTTACAAGGAAATGTTTAGATGAAATCTAAGAGTCAATTTCTTTTAACGGACGAATAAACTCGATATTATCTCTTAATCATTATGAAAATGTCATTATTGATGAGAGAAATTAGCCACTAATATCGATTCAAGGTTAACAAGAATTCTCGAAAAGAACATATTGCCTACTGATTAAAGTATCATGATGTTTTTTCTAATGAACTAATTAAGAATTTCTATTTTTTATCTTGTTTTATAAATGCTAAAGAGCAGAACTTCATGTCGAGCCACTTAATAAGGTCAAACGGATGGCTAAAAAAAATTTAAAAAAGAAACGAAATAACTCACATTTACAAAGTGAAGGAGAAATATCAACAAGATTTATTGGTAAATCAGTTCGTAGTTGGTCAACAATCGATCGAAGAACTTCGTCGATGAAATGATTAAATAATAGAAGTGCAACAACAAAACTCACTAAAATTTTTTTTTTAGAAAAGAATCAATCAGTAAAATTTATTTCACGAAAAAAAAACAATTTGTTTACTAGTTATGAGATATTCATTCGATGAATTTCGTCGAATTTTTGTTGATGAAAAGACTTTTATTGATAATAACGAGCCAATCATACCTAGAACAGAAAAATAGTTTTTAAAGATATTTTGAACAGAAACTATTCATTCGTACCAACAATAACAAGAATAATGCTGGACCATAGATAGAAGATTTCAGTAAATTTATTCAATTGAGAAGCAAAATTATTATGTTCCTGTATCGATCGTTTAACAATGAAAATTTTCGAATCAATTAGTGTTGAAGTCATTTCGTTGTTCGACGGATTTTTTTTCTATTCATAGTGTGTATTTTCTTTTGTTTTTTGATTGAATTAATGAAAAAAAAAAATTTTTTTTTCTCTTCACGTATCTTTTGTCTAAAATAGAGAAAAAAAGAAACAATAATTTGCTCGTCGACTAATGATAGATCGATACTAATTTCCTGAAATCTATGTCAATGTTTTCTAGTTTATTTCTTCGAATAGATCTCAAGAGAGAGAGAAACGCATTTGCACGATCATTCCTGTTGTTTTTTAGCTGCTTGGTTGACTCGTTCGCTCGTGAATATATAGTCTTCCATCAATATCCAACTAAACAAAAGTGACAAGATTGTCGAGCAACAGATGTAATGGTTCTTATTTTGACACGTTTTTTTTTGGAATTACAATACAGCAGAAGAAAAAAAAGGAAGTTGATGCTAACAGATGGGAAACATTTGTTCGAATCATTAATGAAATTGATACAAAGTCTATTCATTTCAACTATAAGAGCGCGAAAGAAATTTCGTAGAAATTGAATGAGAATGATCAAGTGAAAAGAAAAGATGAAGACAAAAAAAAACGAATTGCCGGAAAAATTTTCAAGAAAATCTCTTGGGATTTGCTTGGTAACTAATCACAATTAGCTGTTTCACATTTTTCTTTCTATTACATTCCCATTGAGATATGGAAAATAAATTCAGTTTCGCAATTTTTATTCTCGCGTTCGATCTCTTCTTTTGTACTCTTTATTTAGACGATTTCCTTCGACTGTTTCATTGTCTCATATCCTTATCTATGCTTGATATACAATATTCTATATCTCAAGAGAAAATCAATTCGTTTTACATACAGTTCAGTTTTTGTTTTTTTTTTGAGAAATCTTTTTTTTCATCTAAATGTAATGTCTATTAATATTTTATTCAAATAATACTACATTGATATGTCATTAGAAAGAAATCGAGAAAATGAGAAGAGAAAAAAAACATGCAACTTTATATCTCAATGACATTTTCGTAGCGCATTTGATAGATACTTCTCTCATAGTGTGTGATGATGAGTTTCTGGTACTCAACGATTCTTCTAGTTTTTCTCTTTCATCTATCTTCTCTATCCTCTCAAGTATATAGATTATTGTCAATGCATGCACGAGTACATAGGCATGCCATCTACTATTAAACTTATATCGAACAGAGAATGTAGGATGTTAAGACAAGAAAAAGAAAAAGAAAAAGAAAAAGAAAAGGAAAGAAACAAAAGATGAGAGCACGTCATTTAGCGCCTCATGTATATGATTCGATTTTCAAAAGCTGTTGGACGTTGTTAACAACTAGTATTAGAACGAAATCAGATCAACTTAGCACGTCAAGATAAAAATAATGATGAAAGAAGAAAATGAATAAGAAAAATTTGACATTTCACTCATATAAAATTCTTAGAAAACGTTACTTATCATTCTTCAGGAAATTATAGGCCGATCGTACCGCAATTTTTTTTCCTTTTTCTTGCTCGTAGTCTGATCGATATATTTTCTAATAAAAGTACTTGCTTTTTCATTCAATATTAACAATCAATCGACAGATTTGAAACAAAAAAAAACGAACAACTTTTCTTTTCTTTCTTTGCGTCTCGCTGTGAAATAAATATAATTAATAGTTCTGATAACTATAATAACTTTCATCTGATTCATGATTCTACCTGTGCTATGTTATTATTCAATAATTCTTACAATAGTCAATATCTGAATCAATCTTTGAAAGTAAATTAGTGCACGCACTGAAAACGCAAGGAAACATCTCTTTTTTTTTCTTTTCTTCTCTATATTTAATCAAGCAGAAGGACAATTATTCGCAAAAATTATGTTTTCTAATGAGCCAAGATAGATTTCTAACCGTAATGCATCCATACATCATTTCAAGCATGCGCATACCATATCTGACTATCGACAGAGAGTTAATGGATAATCAAATTTTGGTTTTGCTTTCGACATGAAAAACAAAACAAAAAACGAAGAAGAAGAGAAACGACATTGATGAAATATATGACAAATAGAGTATCGATTTTTGATGGATGTTTATTTGTCAACACTCAATAATCTATTATCAACAAACATAATCATCAACTGATATTTTAATGCTGTTCTCCGAAAGCGACAGCAAATGACAAAATAAATCTCAATTGTTTTTTCAACTTACGTACTTACACAGTTCGATTACAGATCAAAATCAACTGATCTCGTCTTGTCTACGTCGAGATCTCTTCGCTTTTGACTGTAACTACATGAGTATTTTTATCTTGAAAGGAAGAGAAACAAAAAGAAAACGAATAAGTAGATAATATAATTACTTGTAGTTCTCGAAGATACATTTGCATTCGAAAGAACTCGTTCTAAACTACAAATACAATGTTATCTCGATGTGCTTTTTCTTCTCCTTCTTCTTCTCCTCATTTACATGATCACTACAGTATGAAGATGAGCGAGTAACAACATTTTGATACTGATGTTAGTTAAGGATGAATAGGCGAATGCGTTGTCGGTACTATGTAATCTTTCGAAGAAGAAGAACAAGAACAAGAAGAAAAATAAGGAGATGATGATGATAAAGAACAGAAGGGGAAAAAAAGTCGATGAAAAGCAAACTTAGAAATGAAGAATTTCTTTTTGCGCTTGGATAACACGCAAAATAGGGAATTGACTATTTTTTTTTCTTAATTAGATAATAAATACTATTTGATATTAAACGATTCGATTCGAGTAAAAAATTAAATTTGCTCATCTGATTTGAGATTTATGCAATCCCTTTTGCGTAGAATTTCATCCTGATTGGATTTTCTTCGTTTTTTTCGAATAAATATCTTACGCCCACAGAATCTGAGAATGTTATTTGAAACAACAAGGAAAAACATCTGATGACAACAAGACATATTGTATTTCCGACATCAGCATAAACATACTTAGTTGAATGTAGACACATAGGAGAAAAGGATTCACTGTTCGTTAATCAATCGATGAAAGGAAAGAATCGAAGAGAAAAGGTGAGTTGAAAAACACTATGTAGTCTTACTTAACAATTAAGTTTGGTTTTTCTTTGAGTGATCGTCGAAATTTTGATTAATTGAGAGCACATGTGAAACAAATAACAAAAACACAATCATTTGTTTGCCATCGTTATCTTTGTATTGGAAATCAAATAATTGAGTACAATATGTTCTCCATATTATATTTCTAATAATGACAATAAAACTGTCGAATACTCAAATTTCCGTTGATGAATAAAAAGGCACAGTATTCTCAATCTAGAAAATAAAAAAAAGTAATAATACACATACTTATAACTATCTCTCTATTGATACATTTAGTTCGTAATGTTAATTTTATTCTGAACTTTTATTAGGACACAGTGGTTTTGTCTAGGCGTCTGCTTAACAGAAACAAATTAATTTCCATAATTTTTTTGTGAACTAACAATCTTCCTAATGTGCATAACCTCATGATGTCAAAATGATTCTTGTTTGCCCTTCTTTTACTTGTCTACGAGCTTTTATTGAGTTATATATGGATAAAACTTTGTCTTACATCGAGTTCTAAATAAGTAGGCGCAGAAATGAACCAGAACACCGTAGTCAATTTTACTACACACACATGTATATTCTTTTTCCAATCGACATTTCTCTTGTTTCTGTTCGATAGATCTAGTCTTTCTTTTTCTTTTCCTTCTTTGATTATTTACTTGAGTGTTTCGATGTAGAACACGTAATGATGACTGTTGTCGTCAGAGGAAAAAAACGAAGGAAAGAATGAATAAATGAACGAGCTAGTTCTTTGTTCGGTTCAATTATCTATTTCTTTTCTTTGATGGAAACAAATTTGTCTGTATTGTTGACGAGATTTTATGTAACTGTTTCAATTTTAGAAATTCATTCGACCACAATAAATATTAAAGTCAATGAGAAAAATAACTAATCTTTATTGTTATTATTTTTATACAAGAAAAAAAAAAGCAAAAGAAAGGCAGAAAATTCAACTGTTCGATGATCACTTTGCGTTCTAAGCATGGAACATTGGCGATGATGGTTTTTGTTGACGAAACTCATTGACTGTTGTAGCGCTTGACAATGGACGTTTTGCCAGAGACATTTTATTGATATTCAAATTCTCTGAAATGAAATTTGGATCGATGACATAACGATGTACACGTTTAGGCATTGTATTGTAAAAATACGTTTCCGATGCATTGTAATGCAAATCGGGAACTGGTTTAGGTATTCGAAATTTCTCAACAGGAATTGTTTGATAATATTTTGGCCGTTGAGGAAGACTAAACAAGAAAATCAATTGAATGAATATTGTTTTTTTGAAATATTAGTTACGTTATTGTTTGATTATGTTTTTCAATTAATGTTGGGTCAATATTTTCTATCACATTATATCGTTGATCTTTGATTAGATAGAGATTTCCTTCGATTAGATATTGTGTTAAATTTAACGATGCATCATCGATTGTCAATGTTGGATCGTATATTAGTTGAATACCATCAAGATCGAAAGGCATTTTCGGTGTTGGAGGAATTGGCGTGAGCGCAATCAAAGGTTCACTTTGTTTTTCACGACGATGATGACGATGATATCGATGATGTTTCGAAGATTTTCTCATTGTTGAACTTTCTTGTATGACGGATTTCTTCTCGGTATTTCGAACAGCAATCACACCTGGACGATGAACATAGAATGGATTGAGTGGAACAGTAGAAATTTCGATGGCACTACGAAGTTGTCGTCGTTGTACAGGTGTCGTTGATTTTGAATAGGCAAATGGTGATTGTTCACGTTGAATAGTAGGATTCGTTTCATCTTTCGATCGTGTTGATTGTGCTGATTTAATATTACGTTGAAATTCTGAATTCGGTAGTTCATTAGCAAGAGGAAATGTTGTGTTTAAACGAGCTTTCGCTGATGATGCTCGAGCTCGCGATTTAGTCGTTGGTGGTATTTGAACTTGTTGATTTGTTGACACAGGAATAATTGGAGTAACAAATCTCGGCTCAGGAATTGTTAGAACATCTGCTGCCGGATGTGAACGAACGAGTGGAGCACTCTTGAGTCGACGAGGTAAATTCTCGTGTGTTGTTGACGCTTTGATTGAGGAAAAAAAGAAAGGAAGAATATTATTTATAGAAATTGAATAAATATAAAATGAAAATGAATCGTTTCATTGATTAGCTATGTTAATATTCGAAATAGGAAATCTATCATAAATTAAAGTCTGTCAAGGTCAAAGGAATTAGATATTCGTTCTCTTGTCAAGCAAAATTCATTTCCTAACTGATTGCTAAGTTTATTCTTTTGCTTTTGTTTGTCTATCAAATCCTTTGTGATTATCATGGCTAATATAGTCAAAAGACAAATGAATAAACTCAATTCATTTTCAGTCACAAAAGACCTTGTGGATTTTGCTTTCTTTCGGCTTACCATCAACTGAATTGGATGGAAAATTGGGTGTCGCTGCTCGTCGTTCAACTTCGTAATGCAAAGCCCAAGGAGTTTTCAATGCGTCATCAAGTGTCCCAGTTGACTGATAGATTCGTTCACTTGGCGCTATACTTTGTTGATAACGTTGTAAAATATCACTATTATTATTATTATTATTACTATCGTTATTATTATTGTTGTTGTTGTCGTCATCACTATAAGTATTGATGACTACTCAAAAGAAAAACATATACATACAATTGAAAATTCATTTTTGTTTTTGTTAGTTTTGAAAATTACGAAATAAAAAACAATTAGCTTACATCGATTGATTGAGGAACTTTCTCGTAGAAGATCTTTATCGATTCCTTTGTGAATATAGATATCTCGTGGTTCGCTGATTGCATTCGTTTCCAGAACAACTTCAGGATACCATGCATAGAGACATTCTCGATTGACTTGATTTCGTTGTTTTAATATCGTTGGAACCGATTGAACGATCATCGTTCGATCTATTTAATTCGTCTAACAATAAAATTAAGTCAACTATTCTTAGAATTGAATGAAGGTTAGAATTTTGTTAAATACTCGTCTCGTCTGTCGTTGCTAACAACGATTAATATACACAAACAGTGGTACGCATGTCACAAACATCAGAAGAAGAAAAAACGGATGCCCATTTTTCTCTCCGTTCGTTGGCAAACATCGATCGGTATTCTTTTTCTTTCACTTAACGACAATGGAAATTTTTTTTTTCAAAAAAAAAAAAAAAAACTTTTCTTTTTCTTCTTCTTTCTTATTCGGATTATGACAGAAGGAAAGGAAAAAATTATTTCAATGTCAACCGAACGATAGTAAATTTTCGAAAAAAAAATGATTATTGACACTGTTGGAATTTTCAATCTCGATGTTTCTAACCAAAAAGAAAAGTTGATTAGCATCCTTCAACTTTTTTTTTAAATATTAATACAAAAAAGAAAACGAAGTCTTACAATTAACCATTCAGTTTGAAAATATAGTAGAAAAAAAAAGTTATTCTCGTTTCTGTTTTTTTCATGTCGAAAATTGTCTCCGGAATGATGCCAGTTTAGTCATGTTAAACATCGAATAGAATACTCGAAATTTGAAGAGGTTCTTATCGATTTGATTCAATATTATGAAAAAATCGAAACCTCACAAGACAACATTTTTCGTCCTCTCGAATTAAGCATTAATTCGTCGTCATTTTTGATAAATTATGCAAATAGATTACGCTGAATATGACATCTATTTCAACATGTTTCTTTTTCTCCTTCGTCTGTTGCTGAGTATTTATTCGAACAGTGAAATTCGAGATAAATCATCCGTTTGTTGAAGTATTTCTTTTTGTCAATAGTTTTATTGATACTTATCATTGACACTCATCTCAAAACACCTGTCAAAAATCTTTGCTTTCGAATAAAGCACAAGACTCGTTCACATTGGAATTACAATAGGTGACAATTGTCATCAAATGAAAAGAAAACAATAACGAAATGCTTCTCTTTGTCATATCAATATTCTTTATCAACCGAAGCCCTTTAGGGATCAGTCAAGAAGAAGAAAACGAGTGAGAATCAAAAATTGAAATTAAATTCGTTCACTGATCTTCGAAGAAGAAAGCAACGACATTTCTCTCATTATTCATCCGCTTTCTTAAGTCATCCTATTGGCGTGAAAATCTTTTTGACGAACTTCGCTCGTTTTTTTTTCTTCTTCTTCTTCTTTTCAATCTATTTCAAAAACTAACATACTTCAATTGACAAGTAACTCAAATGGTGTGCATCAACAACAACAACATTTGTAATAAAAGCAATTCGAACAGGCGCTCGATGTTACAACGAAAGAAAGAGAAACAAAAAAGAGCCTCTAGTTAAGCATTTCATGTACTTGTTCAGAACTTAAGTGCTCACTATCTACATGCATCGAACAAATTGCCTAGAGAAAAAACGAGTGAAATAAGTGTTGATAATGATGAGAACGTTTAAAAAAAGTTCTGTCCTTGTTTATTTTGTCATGAACAAAAAAAGAAAGTGCATTTTTTAAATTTCAGAATATAGAAAAAAGAAGAAGAAGAAGAAAAAGGAGGAGTAGGATTGATGGAATTCTTTTCTTCTTCTTCTTCTCTCATTTTTTTTCGATTATAGCAAAGTTTTATTCTAGAGAATTTGAATTAATGCTAGAAAAAAGAAATCGTCGACGATTCAAGACACATGCCCATTGCGAAAGAAGATTGATGTAACTTGCACGTTGAAGTATGTACGCCAAGTCAAGAGTTTCGTTGTTTTGTTCTTGACTAGTCAGATTATGAACCTTTTTTTGCTTCAATTTAATCGAATATAGAATATATAAGTAGATAAGAGATAGTTACGATTGTGTTTATCGAATATTTTTCAGTTTTTTCTTTCAATATTTATACTGTAGTCGTAGGAATTTGATTATTGAAATTGGATAAGTTTTCAAAGGATTCTGTTTTGAAAGAGTTTTTCTTTCTTTTATTCATTCATTGAATGACAATCAATTTGAACAAGAGAGAGAGAGCGAAAGAGATGAGTTGTTGAATTATTCGATTGCAGCACGAGTCAAGGTGTTAACTTGTTAAATATATTCTTACACCTAACAATTAGTCACACTTGGTCTCTTCACAGAATATTTAAAGATGATATATATTGAAGATATATCTAGGCTTCGTTGGATTTTGTTTTTAGTCTCCTCTTGTCTTAATTATTTAATCGAAACGTCGTTTTCTTTTTTTGCTTAAACCGATCCGTTTGATTTTTATTATTCCATTTCCATGGTCAGATCAGAATACAGGTAAAATTCTTCTTGTTTAAATAAGAGTCTTCACATCTTATTGGTTCTTTTCGTCAATCGAATTTTACACCAATCGGATTTTTTTGTTTGTCTACCGTTTTTCTTTTCTTTTCTTCTTCTGCTTATGCTCGAGTTTCGTGAATGATGAATGGAATAATTCATAAATATCAATACAAAGTCAATTGTACGGTGATTAAACTTCGCATAGAAAGAAGAAAAAAAATGAGAGAGAAAACGAGAAGTGCTCCACTATTTGCATATGATACGACCGATGAAATCAATTTTGACAGGCCTCTCTTCTCTTCTCTCTCTCTCTCTCTTTCTTTCTCATCGCTCTCGTTCTCATTCTTGTTCAAGTGCAGATTACACAGCGACGGTGTGTTCTCTACATTTATTTTTTCCTTTCTTTTTCTCTTTTCGCGTTTTTTATTTGAGCAAGTAGATAAAGTTCTCCGGAGGCTATCTACCTGAAAATAAGCAAGAGAAGAAGAAAAAAAATCGTAGAAAGAGAGAGAAGAAGAAGCAGAAGAAAAAAAACGGTGCGCATACACAACAATAACAACTTGTGTGCACAACACACAAACGGTGTGCACTCGAGATTGGCTATTCCTTTAGCATAACGAGTGGCTCTTCGTACGTTGACGAGTACGTAACAACCGTCATCTCGTTTTTTTTTCTTCGTTTTTTTTTCTCCTTCTCCTCTTCCCCCGTGTTTTTTTTTCAAGTGCCCATTCGAGTAGCGATCCTTGAAAACCAGCCTGTGTTGGAGTGGTCCCTCATGTGCGGCATCTTCTAATCTAGAGAGATGGGAGAAAAGATAGAC
>ERZ781399.2313-NODE-2313-length-15636-cov-4.758745_pt1 | contig 15636 bp, 21 predicted proteins | sample MGYA00511014_ERZ781399 | MGnify/ENA primary metagenome ERZ781399 (study PRJEB29847, sample SAMN06458254) | wastewater metagenome | isolation source: Wastewater bioreactor | place: South Africa: Cape Town | study: EMG produced TPA metagenomics assembly of the...
GAAGCTACTCTTCAGAATGTCCTACCAAATCAAACGATTACTTATCCTTATTGGTCGATTCAGCACAATTTTCAGGACAACTACATGACTCACTATGTAAATCCGCTTTTTCCAAAACTGCTTTTCGTATGATTTCAGAGTCGGAGTAACACCAAATAGGGGTAACTTTTTACGCTCTTTCCAACGGTGTCATTCACAATATCGTAGAGAGTATTTGTTGCCTTTGTACATAAAGTGTCACGGAATTTTTTGCCGCTGGAGAAATTTTGTTTCAAGGTTTTCTGTTTTACAAACTAATCAGAAATCGCCTATCGGATGGGTGATATATACTAGTCATATATGTGTATGATATCCTTAAAACAAGTCTTGATTAGATCTATCATGAACCGACAGGATTGAATTTTTTACCGTCACGAAACTTTTTGCCACCACTGTAAAGTGAGATTACTTTGAAATTGAATTAATGGTGTTTGATTGCATCGATTTCGTTCGATGTCCGTTGAGAATTTAAAAGAGCAGTTTTTATATGTTGCTTGAAAGCGCAATGAAAATCGAGAGAAACTTCGAACGATTGACATAGTATGGAATAGTTTGATATCTAGAAAAGATGAGTGAACCAACCAGTTTACTAATGATAAAATATGATAGGACAATTCAAATCGAATGTTAGTTACGAATTATTTGAATCGTTTGTTTGAGAAAAAAAGACTCTTGAAAAGATGTCAGCACGATATTATTGGATGTGAATTGAAAATAATTTCGAAAGAATATGATCGTTGTTCAAAGATAGATATCATGATCATGATAAAATGCTTTACATATCACTCTAATATTGTTCCGATCATGAATGGGCAATAATTAAGTGCTTACGTATGTAATGCTTTAATCTGATTAGTTCAGAACAGACATACAGACAAACTTTATGGATGTTTTAATAGAAATTCTTGTCGTATAACCTTTGTTTCAGGAAACGGAACTGTTTAAAGAGTCGTTTCATATCTATATATCACATTTGTTGTCTTTTTTATTAGTGTTTTTTTTATAAGAAAGCAGAGAAAATTAACGATATACTCTGGAATGGATAGTTTTGATTATAAAAAATATATATGTATAAATAACAGAAATGAGAAACGTGTTAAAATCCATTGAGATTAAGTATCAAAGTCATCAACAGTAATTCGCATTGTATTTTGCGGCGATTTTCGTCTTCCACTGCCACCATTTTGTTGATTTCGATCGTTGTCTGCTCGATTTCTTTCTCGATTATTACGTTTCTGTTCTTTTTCAAGTTCTAATTCTTGCCGTTTCATTCGATCGTATTCACTATCAAAATCATCAACTGTTAAATGTTCACCGGGAAGTACACCAATAACTGCTAGATCAGTTATTTTGAATGGTTCAAGTTTCAAATTCTGATTGGTATTTTTCGTTTTCTTATTTGTTGTTACTGACGGATCAAGTAGAAGCCACTGTCCACGATCAGGAAAATATCGTGCTAATGTGATTTTTTTCGTTGATAATATACTTTCAAAATGAGTCGCTAATTGACTTTCTAGATATTCATATTTCGGAACAAGATTATCTCTTAATGGCCAATGAAATTCGAATTGTTTTTGAAAGAATTTGTTCTGTTCATCTTGTGAATAAACAATATTCAAAATTAAATCTTTCTTCGCTAGATATTCGGGATGTGATAAGATTTCAAATGCATATAAACATAAATCACGTACTTTTGCTTGTCTAAAAGAAAAAAATTGAAATTTATTTCCTAACTCGAAAAAATCGTATACTTAAGCGTGATTAGACCCGGTTCATGTACAATCGATGTTGGTTGTTCATCAGCAATATCATACAAACGAATAAATTCAAATGCTTGAATATTATCTTCATAATCTAATGGAACTTTTAAATCGAGATATTTCGCTAGACGTTGCCGAAGTTCGTTAAATGTCGATGTTATCGGCAATTCAAATCGTTCATCTAATTCACTCAATTCAAATCTTGGTCGAGCATGAACTAATTCAACAAACATTATCTTTTTCGTTGACATTTCATCAAGTTTTCATCTTACTTGCTTCAGCTGGTGTATGAAACTTATGAATAATTCGAAATAATTTCAATCGAAGATGATTTCTCGGCGGAATACTGCCCGATCGAATGGCTAATTGTGCACCATTTGTCAGACCATTGACGGTCAATGTTTGATCAAAATCATTCAACGGTTGACCATCATTAATCAACGAAGTTTTCACTTCACAAAGATGATATTCATTATCATTAGGATTCATTTTTAATTCTTGTTTAATTGAATTCCAAAGATCGATTAATGTTGCATTGGAATTAATAATAAGTTCGAGAGGGTTGATTTCACTATCGTTTTGAATATATAAAACTATTTCGTTTTCTTTCAATGCTCGACCTGATTTGAGACAGAGATTTGTACTATTTTGCTTGAAATCAATTGTATCAACAATTTGATGATCATATACTTAAAAATAAAAAGTCAATTTCATTATTATTTTTTTGTTTATATATAAAATCAAATATCAACAAACAAGGAATAGTCGCCGCTTCCGAATCATCGTCGATGTACAATCGACATTGATTTGGATCGATAGTTAATTCAAATGCTTTGATTGCCATTAATTTAACCTCTCCGATTACAGTTGTATTATAGCAACTGCAGGTCATCGGTTTCGTATTGTTTGAATCGATATTATTTCTAATTGTTAATGATAATTGATTGACAGATGTATTTGTGTTATTCGATGAAACATCTTTCCAACTTGGCACACTAGAACATTTCGATATAATGAAATGGAAATAAGAAAATGTTTTCTTTTTTTTTTAGATTACAATGAATTTCTGTTGTCAATGCCTAATGTATCGCCATCTTGTAAATGTAATTGTGCTAATGTTAATTTTTCTTCGTCAGTTTTATATTCACGTCGTGATTTACGATTATTTTTTTCTTCTAGATTTAATTTGCCCATACGAACTAATCTTATACCTTGAGGATCATCATATTGATAGAAATCAAAGAAAAGTCGTTGTTTCAATTCGAACAGAGTCGTATTTTTCGATACATGTCTCAGTGTTGGCAAACGTGATGCATGCAGATTAGCATCAGGAAAACCATAGATAATATTCAACATAATTGGTTCGAATTCTTCGCCACGAAGGATTGTATCCGGTAGAATCGATGGCGGTTTGTAGACAATTAAATGCCGGTATGTTGAGAGATCGGTTTTATCGAGAAGAACTTGATCATCCGGTGAATAAGTCAATTCATTGATAATATGCAATTGACCTGAACGAAGTTTTTTTGCTATATAAAAATGACTTCCCGGACCGAAGACATTCTGAAGAAGAGAATTTCTAGTTGCTGTTTTGGAAAGACTTGATTATCTACCTCGAGAATGCCCATGAATTCATTCAATTTTGTACGTTTATCAAATGTATGTTCGCCGTATTGATCAGGAAATATGAATTGATTACTATTATTTAAATTTAATCGACACTGATCAATCACTTCGAACCAGTCACTCGGATAAATAGTTACATTGAATTGATTCTGATATTTTTCATAAATTTCTCTACATTATCAAAAAAAAACAAACTTTCAGAAAAGAAAACAAATCGATTTGTTGTACCGTTTTTCGTCGAGAGCTTTATTTTTCTCAGCAATTTCGTCGATTAACCATTGAGGAATTGAATAAGCCGTCGAATTGCTCTTCGATGGTGTTTTCAATCGATAGAATAACATATACGCACATTCACTGAGTCCAAAATGTCGTTGAATATGTTGTTGTGAAACACAGGTTACCATTGAATCATCAAAACAAAACCAATGTTCATCGAGATTCGTTGTTGGTGTTTCACACTCCATATCGACATTTTCGATTTCATCAACGTCCATTTGTTCGATTAATCGAACGCGTTTATCATCGACTTGAAAGACTTCAGGATGATTTCGAAGAAACTTAAACAATCGAAAAAGATTTCGTTTCGACAACAAATCACGCATTTTTTTTCTCCAATTACTCGTGCAAAGATACCGTTTGAATTACGTGTTCGACTCCAAGGAACAGTTGTATTCTCTCGATAATTCTAAAAGGAAAATCGTTTTCAATGAATGACAATCGTTCGGCTGACTTTCAAAAGCTCGTCGATTGATAACCAATCATCGTAAGATAATAAAATCGTTCGTAATAGTTCGATCTTCTTCGCTATTTCTTCTTCAGTTTCAACGGGATCATTTTGAGTACTATTTCGAGTTGCTCGAGATGGTGTATTGCCATTCTTTGCATTCGAGGATTTCTGTTTGCCTGATGATTTAGGCGGAGGCGTCGGCGGACGAGTCCACGCTCCGATTTGATCGACATCTTTGATATAACCATAGTAATGTCCCGAATAACAAGTACCTTTATGAATAACAACAGCGAATAGTTCGTAATTTGTATTGACAACTGATTCCTGACGATGAAAAACGAGATATTACTTCTTTTTGTTTTTATTTCATGAAAATTCTACTTCGCAAAATTGTTTGAGATCGATTTCAAATGGAAATTCGTATCTTGTTGTTTTCTTCAGACGATTTCCCGTTTTAATATCATAGACAAATCTTTGCAATGGCAGAGTTAATATCGGCGGTAGTTTACTTATTTTCGCCCACTAATCATTAACAGTCAAATCGAAAAGCTTTTTCTCTTTTTAAAAATTCGTCAACAAACTTTTTCAGCATCACATAATTGATTTTTACATGACGAACAACGATACTGATTGTCTCCAATTAAATGCTCATGAATCGTAAACATATTCGCTAGTGATGTTTGTAAATTTGGACTATCTTGAACTACTAACGGTAGATCTTGATAATCTTCCTTTGAAATCGAGAATACAAGGGTAAACTTTTCTTTCGAGAATATTTGAACATACTGTTCGTTTGAATATATTCTGGCATTGTTGACCTTGCGTGTAGTTTGTTGTTGTACCTTCGTAGCACGTTCGAATTAGATTCGATTGTTTGGTGCCTTGCAAAGACTTTTGTATAGCATCGAAAAGTAAACGATTTAGTTCGTGAACATCTTGATGATCGAATGTCTAAGAGAGAGAGAGAGTGAAGGTAAAAGAACAGATTAATCAAAAAGAATACTTCGTTTGATTGCCAACCGAAACTATCGGTGAGTCGAATTGATGAACAAGCTTGCTGATTCAGTAGAAGCATTTCAGCAAACAAACGTTGCAATTCAACGATTATTTTTCGAACCTAATTCAATATCAAGATTTGTTCGTTTTCCTAACGGAGTTTTGCTTTACTTTTAAAGGAGTTTGACTCGATGATTCAGTGGAATTTGTCGAGAGATTAAGATCTTTTGGTGTTAGAGTAAAAAGAGGTTCTAAAAGAACAATAAAACGATAAATCGAAGAGACCGAATGCGATTTCCTACCACGAAATTCCCGTGTGAAAAGTAATGTTTGAATAAGTGCGTTTAAATAACTAATTAGAAAATAATTCATTGACTGGAAGAGGAAAATCAATCTCTTACCAAGTAGCTCCTTGGTTTTGTAAACCACATAGATTCGTCTCATTTCTTGGTGGTAAAGGCTTGTCAACTGATGATTTCGAACTTGTTGTTGTTTGATAATAAACTTTCGAGAAAGAAAACCAATGATTTCTTGTTCAATCTTCTTCACTTACTATCTCCATCAGCACCCTCTTCATTAAAGAGATCTTGTAGCATATTTATATGTTAAAAAATCAATCTTAAAAATAACAGAAAAGAAAATCGATCTGACTAAAGTTTTCAAATAGAAAAAAATGAGAGAAAAAGACAGAACAAAATTCATCTGACTAATGATCATCAGCTTTTTCAGTTGTTTCTAAAAATTTGTTATACTGTTTTTCATCTAATAAACTTGTTTCTATATTCTTTCGAGTTTGATCATCGATATAAGCTTGAATAAGCCAACCGTTTTCATAGGGACTTTTATTAATTAAATCGAATTCATGTGCTAATTTATCATTAACACCTGAAATTTCGCCATCAACCGGCATATAACAATCGGACACGGCTTTAACCGATTCCAATGTTGCGAATGTATCATCACGTTTGAATTTCGCTCCGACTGATGGCAATTCACAATAGACAACATCACCGAGAGCACGTTGAGCATAATCACTGATACCAATTCGAACTTCGTTTCGATTCGAATTTGTTTTCAATAGTTGTATCCATTCGTGTTTTTTCGTAAAATACCGTTCGTGATAAGAACATCGACTAAGATGAAAATGACGAATAGGATGAAATTGCAAAGTTGAACGAATCAAACGACTTGATAAACTTGCCATTTGAACGAGAAAAACGAGAGTTTTTTGTTTGTTGTTAAAAAATATCGATAGAAGAATTTCAAACGAAGGATTTTAGTTCGACAGTGATTTGAAATTTATTGGATTCATTCAACAGCCAATTACTAGCGAGAATGAGTCATGAACAAGCAATATTCGTCACGTCTTACGAAATTATTAGTTTGTTAGTTCTTTTTTATTCTATATATATACTATTCGATAATTTCTGTTGAGTAACAAAATTTCTCATTTTTCTAGTCAAGATTTTTTTTTCTTAATCTATGGCGTCGTTTAAACAATTGAAATTATTTATTGATAAAGAAGTTGATCAATGTCTGCAGAATGTTGTTCGACCATTTACCGAACATGTCTTTTTTCCTGAGACGCCAATTGATCCATTAGAAACTGAGAGTAGGTCATTTCGAATCAATTGTTTATCTTTGTTTTTTCATTATGTGTGTGTTATATTAGAACATCATCAAGAAATTCAGTTACAAAACTTAGCGATATCTGATACACTTGCATGTGCAACCTGTCAGATACAATTTACTGATCGAACCGAACAGGTTTCTTATTGTCAAACGAGAATTTCCAATCGATTCGAAAAGATATGTTTAGATACTTCATTTTAAATCTGATTGGCATCGATTTAATCTCAAACGTAAACTTCGAAATCAACTTCCATTGACATCAGACAAATTCGAAGATATCGAGAGTATATAGATAAACTATTCAATTCGTTCTCGTGTTTAATCTATTGTTCATATATTTTTCAGAAGATATATCGAGTATATCAGGCAGTGATTCATCGGATGATGATTTAAGTGAAACAGAACGTACATCATTGGATGATTCCTATAATTCTTGTGCGAGAAATAATCCGAAAATAGTTTTAACAATGAATGATGGTCAACATCTATCACTCTACAGATGTCTTTTACACGGCAAAAAAGTACGACTATCGAAAAACAAACGAAAGCATTCGCATTTTCAATTGTTTGGATTTAGAATTTTCCTCAGGAATCTCAGGAATTAGTTTTAACTGCCCAACGTTTGCCATTATGTATTCATTGGTGTATTGTTATGGCTGCTGGAGGTCATTTTGCAATTGCTCTCTTCGAACGAGACAAAATCATTCAGCATAAAACATTTCATAAATATGTCATTCGTGCTAAACAAGGTTCAGCTCAGACAGCACATGACCAACGAACTGGTGGTAAAGCGAAATCAGCTGGTGCAAATCTTCGTCGACAGAACATGCTTCATTTGAAACAAGTAGATTCTCTTTCGAATGAATCGATCTCGATTTCGTTTGTTATCATAGAAAATTCAAGAACTTTTCGTCACATGGAAAAACGAGATTCAACGTTGTTCGTTGATCTTTGTACGAGCACCGAGTTTTAATCAACAGTTATTATTCGGAGATAAAAATCCACCGTTAGCAACGAGCGATCCAAGGTTGACTTTCGATTGAATTGAAGAATATTGAGATTCGATTTTGAATGATTTAGAATTCGATCGATACCTTTTGCCACACTTCGACCGACTTTTAGCGAAATTAAACGAGTTTACGATCAATTAACAAAAATCGAACTCTTTCGTAATTATGAGAATTGAATTGATCATAAAATTAAACAAAAAACGATTTCGTTTTTCTAGCAAAAGATTATGAATTTCCAAAAGTCGATCCTCAAGAAAAAGCTCCGACTACAAAAACCAAAGTTCCCATTGGCAAGAAAAGTGCAGCTGCAGCCGCAATCGACTCATCATCCGACTCGGAAGATGAAAACGACCAACAACCTCAACCATCATCGAAAAAAACCGTCACTCTTTCCGCGACGTCATCAGCCGATCGAAAATTACTTCGTAAGCTCTTTTCTATCCACAACTTTTACTCGATCGTTTTCATTTCATCTAGCACCCGAAGATCTATCGACATTCAACGAACTGTTCACTGCTTGTCGTTTGAATGACATTCAACGTTTCGATGATCTCATGTCCCGTTTACGAGTTCTCAAAACAATCGACAAATCACCTTCAGTCATCGACATACTCAACTATCAAACAGCTGGTAGTTTCGACACACTTCTACACGTTACAAGTGAACGTGGACATTTGAAATTAATTCAACGTTTATTAACCGAAGGTGCAAATCCTGCTCTTGCTAATCAACGAGCGAAATATCCTTACAATCTATGTAAAAACAAAGAAGCTAAAGAAGTCTTTCGTTTATTTCGTCATGAACATCCGGATAAATATGATTACACACTCGGACAAGTCGGACCGAGTCTAAGTCCTGAAGAACTCGAACGGCAACATACGAATGAACGTGAACGACGACGTCAAATGAAAAAACGTCGAAATGAAAAACAACGCAGTGACCAAGACCGACAACAACGTGAACACCAAGAAGAACAACAACGAGCGAAATTTCTCTCGTTAACCGACACAGAAAAACGTACATTAGCTGTACAGATGAATTTCGAAACGAGTAAACCAGATGAATTACATCTCGGACGTTGTTGGCAATGTGCATTGAAAATCTCCGATGAACCATTTACATATTACGATTACAAATTCTGTTCGACAGCGTGTTTAAAAGCACATCGAACGAAATCGAAAGCAAACTAATGTTGTTGTTGTTTTTTATTCATTCTCTTTGGTATAAAAAGAAAAATCCACACCAAGATTTATTTCGATTTAATAATCTACGTTATTTTCTTATACAAAACACGCAGCAATCAAATTACTGGCTAGGACAACTTTCGTTTTTTTTGCGTTCATAGATAGATTAAAAGACTGTACAGAGAAAACAAGAAATTTCACTCGAATGTTCGTTTCGGTGTTGGCATGGCAAACACGGGAACTTGTCGATCGTTCCAAAATTGTCGATCGATTGCTTGAGGAGTGAAAACAATATGCTGTGATGACGAATAATATTGAGTATTCTGATGAAGAAGTTCAAGTAAAGAATTTCGTTTTTCATGATCCTGAAAAATTCAAATTCAAAAACATTAAATTCCTTCGGTGATTCGTTTTACCATATAAATATCGATTTCATCGAGCAATCGAAACGGTTGATAGATCGATCCCCAAAGTGCCAAAAGAAAACAAAATGTCGATACTGATCGTTCACCACCGGATAAAGACGCCACGCTACGTTGATTATTTGTAATCTAAATTCGAAATTAAAAAAATCGTCTTGTGATTAAACTCGCAGATTTACTATGATTTTCAGTTCTTCATTTTTGTGATCGATTTCAATGTCACAATCGTTGAATTGATGTTTGGCCATTAGATTTCGAAATTTATGTCGAAGAAGATATCTATGTTGATCAGCTATTTGACCGAAACGTTCTTTACGTTTATTGACAAACGTTTGCAAAAGCTTTTTGTTTTGAAAACAAAAAAATAATAAATTAGAATTTCGATTTATTCAGAGAGAAATCATTTACTTGATGTTGTTTTTGACATTTATCACGAAGTTTTTTCCTTGCTCGTGCAGCATGACGTTTAGTTTGACATTCTTCAATCAATTTTTTACGTTCTTCTTGACTAAAATATGAACAAGAATTGCAAATGAAATCAATCGAATGGAGATTTTGTACGTGTCTTCGTAAGATTTGAGGTAATTTGTAATCGTATTGAGTTCTTGTTGAATTTCTTGAACAGAACGATTCGTTGTTTTCAGAATTTCCCTTCTCTGAAATCAAAATTTCAAATTATAAAAACACTCTTGCTTTTGAAAGAAAAGCTCACTTTTGATTGATTTTTCGTGAGTTTTTCATATCGTTGTTGACATCGTTGAATATCTTCATTTAATTGATCGTATTTCTTCGTTAATCTCGGCGCTTGTTGTTGAATTTCTTGTTTATCCAATGTTAATTCATGTATTTTCTCGGTAACAATTTCTCGTTGACGAGTTTTCTCGTTGATTTTCTTCTCCACATTTTCCAATTGTTCGACAATTCCGGCTAATAGTTGATGTTTATTTTCTTTCTCATTTTTGACTCGATCGAACTCATCGGTTGCATTGGTTTTCGCCGTTTGACACTGTTGTAATTTGTCTTTCAATTCATCGACTGAATAAGCACAAGCTTCAGGCATTCGAGAGTTGTATCGATCGATTTGTTGGGTTAGCTCGTTGATTTTCTGTTGAATGTCGATTTTCGATTGTTTACCTTGTTGAAGATTCTCGGTAATTCTTTGCTGAATCTTTCGTAATTCATTCATGGACAGAGTCTTTTGATGAATTTCAGTGTTGAGTTGTTTAACGTCTCGTTCGAGTTCGTTGATCGATAGAGCTTGAGCATTTGTCGTTGTGAAATATTTGGCTGGTTGTCGATCGTTTGTGTAAATTCGAAAGGCTCGATCGAGTTTAATATTCGAACCATCGATTGTCCAAGCTTCGACGACTTGTTTGACCTTTCTATCGACAATTTTCCAACGTAGAGTATTGCCTTGTCGAATTTGTTTCGCTTGGTTTAAATCTTGTAGTAAAATCGTTGCTTCGATTTGTCTGTTATCGATCAAATAAGTCTCAGCAATCGGATTCGTAATCGTTAGAATATCGTAAATGGGCACTAGACCAGCTTTTCGAACCTGAGCCAATGTTCCGGATACGTCAGGAGTTTTATCGGAGAATTTCGTTACAGTGATTCGTGGCCGAGAATTCGACGGATATTTCGAGAAAATGTCCAACAGAATCAGTTCATCGTGTCGATCCGAACAGATGAATGTTTCCATGCAAGGTGCCAAATGTTTTTCGACTGCGTACGACCATTTCGGTTGATTGCAACGAATGTATAGACCGATCGGTCCGACGGGTTTCTTATGAAAACGTCGATCGTTCTCGATCGTTCGCACACAATCACGCATCCATGTGCCGTAGATATTGATTTCGTCGTGTTTGAGTTTTTTTAATTCGTCGATTTGTTGTTGTTTTTGTTTGAGTTCGTTTTGTATGCAGAGTAGAGTTGATTGTTTCGTTTGAAGATTTTCACTCGTGAGATTGAGTTCGTCTTGATACGCCGACAAGCGTTTATCGCATTCGATTTGTTGTTGTCGGCAAAGTTCAAGGTCACGTTCGGATTTTTCATGTTCGAGCGTTTGTTGACTTGATTGTTGAGTTAACGTTTGAAATTCATTCTTGAAAAAAGAGAGAGATAAAGAGAAAGATTAAAAAATCGAGAAGAGATTTTGTAAATTATACGATTTGTTTGTTCAGATGAACTTCTTCTTCGTTGAGTTCTTCTAATTGTTTGTGCAGACTTTGACATTGATTTGACAAACGATGAATCGTTAATTCAAGTTCTTTCTTTTGTCGAGCAAAATGTGGTTTCAATTGTCGTAAACCATTCGGATTGAATAGATCATTTTCGAGATCGGTCTTATCTCCTTCTAATTCTTCGATTCTTCTATCGAAATCGTTGATTTTACTTTCGACATCATTCAATTGACTTTCAATATTATCTCGAGTTCGTTGTGTTTGATCTAATTCGATTTGAACATTGGCAAGTTCCTAAATTTCAAACGAAAGATGCTCGTTTTTATCGTTTTATTGTCAATACTTGTTGTCTTTCGAATATTTGAGCTGAACTCAACTCAAGTTCTAATTTACGTTGTTGAACTTCTTTATCTCGACGATCTTCGATCTTTTTAACTTCACGTTCGTATGGTTCAGCTGCTCGAACCATTTCATCATATCTCTAGAACAGCAGCAAAATAATAAAAACATTGTTCTTTCAAATGATTTTCTACTTGAGTCATTTCATTGATTCGTTGTTCAATCGATCGAACTGTACAAACAGCATCTTCATACGCTTGTTTGATGTGATCTAATTGTGAGACTTTCATGTAGAATTGATACTTTTTTTGAGCATCATTATTTAGAAGAAAGGTTTTGGCAATTTCTTGATGCAGAATGCAGAGTGGATTGTCCGGTGAAATGGAAAGAGCTTGAATAATTTCGGCAATGGTATCTTTTTGTGTACTAATAACTTTTCGTTGTTGATTGAGAACTTTATATGTAGAACTTTTAGCACCAATTCGACGAATAATTTGAATTTCTTTCCCGTATAATTCGGGCTTGAATGCTTCGCGTCCTTCGTTAGCCAATGTGAGAGTTAATTCTGCTGTTTTCTCGCCTTTTCGAATAAACGATTGAACGTTAGATGTTCGTCCAGTTGCTCGTGCTTGCGAGCCCAAACAGAGGCAAAGAGCATTGGCTATAGCTGATTTACCAGAACCATTGGCACCAGTTACGATTTGCATTGGAGTTGAATGAAATTCGATGGCGAAATTTTTATGACACATAAAATTGAGCATACGAATTTCTTTGATCTGTCCAATAGTAAATGGTGATTTGTTTTCAGTCGTAGGAACTGATGATTTTTTCTTTTTCGTTGAACTGGAAGATGAAGGAAGAATTTCATTATTGTTTAAATCCGATGTGGATCGGTGCAATCGTTTTGAATTATTCATCATCTGAATTCGAAACAAGAAGAATCGATATCTGCATGCAATAAACTCAAGAGCTATAGTACTCTGATCTTGACATTTGCATATACCAAGAATTATTTTCGTTCGTTCGTTCTGTCTCGTCTCTCCCCAATATTATATTCTACCGATTGGTGTGTTTGCGCATCGAATTCTGATAAAGACTTAAAACGACCAGATGTCGGTAACCTTGACAAGTCTGAAAAAACAATCGATTATCGTTTGATTTCAAACTTATCGATAGATTACGATCTTCATTCATCTATTCATGTGAATTGAACATCAAACGACATTTCTCATTAACGTTTTGAGCAGTAAGTGAATCACAAGTAGATGTAAAATGATTTCTTTCGCATAATGACCATTTGACAATTGTGACATCTATCAATGTCCAGTTGTTCATTGGACAATTGACGAAGAATTGACACGAACAAATATCTTTGTTCGAAATCTTGAAACGAATGTGCTCATTAGGAAAAAAAGTCAATTGTTAGTTCAATCTATTGTTTTTGGTCCTAGTCTCATGTTTACATCAATCAATCGTACCGTTTTTGATATTCCCTTGACATGGGATCGGACACGTTTCGAAGCATCACGTTCCAAATGTCGACAAGCTCGACGATTAATCGACATGAGTGTCAATGGTAAATTCAAAAAACAAAGACAAATCGAAATTTCATTTTACTTCGTATTTTAGCACAATATAATAAACAATTGAAAGATGTTTTCTATGAACGACTCGATATTGAAAAGAATACAAACGAAAGCCAACAGAATTTGTTTAATCAAGAACGAAAAGTTCGTATACTCGATAACCTCATGGATGTAGCTGAACAATCCTTGGACGATTATTTTGATAAAGTAAGATCGATGATCGATTGAAGTTGTTGTTGTTGAAATGAGAAGAGTTTAGCGTATGGAAAATGTTCGACATGCTATACAAGAACATTGCAATGCAATTCAACAGATTCTTCGTGAAGAAAACGAACATTGGAAAGAAATTCATACGGCTATTGATCAGTAAATATTCGAAATTCATGTTCAAATCAAATATCTTTGTTTGTCTGCTAGAAATTTGATTACTTCGGATGATATTCATCCAGTGAAAAACTTTGAAGAAAATAATTCACCTGCAAATATTCATACGATCGATGAAGTCGACGAGGAAGAACAAGAAGAGCAAGAGCAAGAAAATGAACAACCATCGAATTTATTAGTAATTCATTTCATATTTCTCCTATTGAGCGAAACTTTTGCTTTTAGACTAACAAAACTGTAACACCGATTCTAACTCAAATGATTCGAAGTATGTTCTTCACTCTCTTATTTCTTATGAATAATTTTTTTTTAAAATAGAATCACGTTTATTACAATCGAATCGTCGTTCGACAATTCAATCATCTCGTCTCTCAACAACGATGGAACAACCATTGATTCCTAGTAAACAAGAACGAATGAGTGTTCTCCTTCCTGTTCAATCGACACGTCGAACAACAACGATCAACGATACGACATTCGTCGTTAAACTCGAAGAAACACCAACAACGGACTCGAATCGAAGCCAAGGAATTGCACCGATAGTTTCCGTGCCAACGGCAGAAGTCGATATCACACCGAGCTATTCGGAACCGAAACTACCGGCTCGATTGTATTTTTCGCCGACACTTCTTCAAGACGATGACGAGAATATCAACGAGCCGATTCAGCCGGTTCTCTCGACCATCGATCAGAATCAATCGGGTTCCTATTCTCATCTCGAAAAATCTCGACAAGCTTCTCGTCGTTTGGGCCGAACGTTCTTACTCGATGGACTTAAAAACGAAGAAATCGATAAAACACAAGATGCGGAAAATATTCGTCCGAAAATATCCGATGAAATTCCTTTTATGATTCAATGTGATCCGACGATTTTACCCGAAAACGAAACTCATCATTCGCAACTCATCGAAGAACAAAAATCAATGGTTTACGAAAAACGACGAACACGAGGTGTTGCCGTTCGAAAACAGAAGACAATCGAACTCGATGAACCTCGAGCACGTAGTACAACGCGTCGAACAGGCCGAACTCAAAAGTCAAACAAAGAAACTGCCGAACCAATCAAACGACAAACTCGTAAACGAAAACAATCGGTGTCTGACGATGGAATTAATACAACCGTTGCTTTACGCAAGCGAAAAGCTCTTCTACCAGTGCAACCACCGGCGGCAGCAACTCCGCCGAAGAAAACTCGAGGAAAAAAGAAGAAAGGTAACCGAAGAATTTCGTTTTCAGAACGTTTTTTAGTTTGTTTTTTTTTCTCTAAAAGAAATTCCGATTCGAGAACCATCGCCATTGCCAATCATTGATCGGTCGAAACATTATTCGACTCGATTTTCAACACGTTCTCATCGATTTAATAATCAAACTCTTTCGACAACAACAATGACCGATGATGAGAATAATCTCACGCGAACGAAACGACTTCGTACGAAATCGATTGAAGACAAACAGCCGGTTCTTCGAAAAACTCGGGCTAAACAAAATAAATCAACGATGGTCACACGAAATCGAAGAAAATAGAGAGAAAAATATAGATATAGATATATATGTATATGCATTAGAAATTGTTGTAAATAGAAACATAAAGTAGTTTTTTGTCAATTATGTTTGAACAAAAGAAAAATAAATCAATTCACATTATCCCATTTCGAAAAAGAAAAAGGTTTTCACTTCACTTGAATATTAAGTTCATTTTTTAGTCGTACATTACGTTTCTATGCAATTTAAGACTTTATATTAATTAAAAA
>ERZ781399.2329-NODE-2329-length-15558-cov-3.968264_pt1 | contig 15558 bp, 10 predicted proteins | sample MGYA00511014_ERZ781399 | MGnify/ENA primary metagenome ERZ781399 (study PRJEB29847, sample SAMN06458254) | wastewater metagenome | isolation source: Wastewater bioreactor | place: South Africa: Cape Town | study: EMG produced TPA metagenomics assembly of the...
TACGGCAAAGTCGCCGCGCCGGCCGGACGGCTCGTACACCCTGAGCACCAGGCCATTGCCGTCCTCGGCCGGCTTCAGCCCCGACAGCGCCGCCGGAATCCCCTCGGTGCCGATCGGCTCGAAATGCACCGAGGCGACGCCGCTGGCGGCGGCGGCCAGCATCGGCTGGTTCAGGTCCTCGGCCTCCTCGCGCACCCGGCCCTCGTGCCATTCGCCGGCATGCGGATAGAGCGCGTAGGTGAAGCGCTGGCCGCCCTCGTCGGCCAGCGGATCGGGATAGACCGGCGAGCGCACGAGGCTCAGCCCCAGCACATTGCCCTTGGCGCTGTGCCCGTATTTGGCATCGTTCAACAGCGCCACGCCGAAGCCCGGCTCGCTCATGTCGAGGAAACGATGCCCGGGCACTTCGAACTGCGCCTGGTCCCAGCTGGTATTGTTGTGCGTGGTGCGCTGCACCACCCCGTTGGCATGCTCGAAGGTTGCATGCGTGGTGCGTACCGCCACCGGCGTCTGCGTCCGCAACAGGCAGTGCCGGTCGTGCCAGTCGATCTCGGTGGCGATGTCGAGCCGCACCCCGTTGGCATCGAGGCTGTAGGTCTGCGTCACCGTCGAAGCGCGGAAGCGCCGGACGATGCGGATCGCGGCGCGCGCCGGCGTATCCTCGACCACCTTGATGCTCTCGGGACGGTTCAGCTCGATGCCGGTCTTGGCATAGTCCTCTTCGATGTCCCAGGCGTCCCAGTCGCGCGGCTTGTCCGCCGGGTAGACCCAGAGCTGGTTGCCGCGGCCACTGAGCGCCTCGCGCCCGGTCGCCTTGTGGATGAGGCTGCTGACCGTGCCGTCGGCCCCGATGGTGGCGCAAAGATGCGCGTTCTCGAGCCGCGTCTCGCTCACCGACAGCCCCGGCAGCGGTTCGAGATCGGCCCGCGTGAACACCTTGATGCCGAGTGGCGGCATCACGTCGGCGCTCGAATAATGCGCGCCGTCGGTAGTGGTCACCCGCACCGGCCGGCGGCTGAGCGAGGGGTTCACCACCACCACCGCATCGGCCACGTCGCCATCGGGGATGCGCGCGACGATCGCCGACATGGCCATCTGCTGGCGCGCCAGGGCACGACCGACCGCATCGTTCAGCTCGCGCTCGGCATCGTCGTAGACCTCGGCGATCGAGGAGCCCGGCAGGATGTCGTGGAACTCGTTCTTCAGCACCACGCGCCAGATATGCTCGAGGCTTTCAGGCTGCTCGCCGCCGAGCAGCGCCGCGAGCGACGCCAGCGTTTCGGCGGTGATCAGCGCCCGTTCGGCCTGCCGGTGCGCCTTCTTGGTGGCGCTCTGCGTGGTCAGGGTTGCGCGGTGCAGCTCGAGATAGATATCGCCCTGCCAGATCGGCAGCTCGGTCTTCTTGCCGGTCTCGTGCGCCGCCGCGAAAAAGTCCTCGACCCGGCTCCAGCGCGCTTTCGGCAGCACCGGGAAATCCCGAAGCTGCATCTCGCGCTCGACATATTCCGGCGTCACCCCGCCGCCGCCATCGCCATAGCCCACCGCCAGCAGCGAGGTCTGGTGCTGCGGCTTCTGCATGAAGTTGCGCCAGGTCTTCAGAATGCTGAGCGGGTTCACCGCCCCGTTATAGCCGTGCCAGGGGTTGTTGAACGTGTGGGTCAACACGCGCGAGCCGTCGATCCCTTCCCACCAGAACAGGTCGGCCGGGATGGTGTTGGTGTCGTTCCAGTTCACCTTGATGGTGAAGAACGAGTCGATACCGCCTTGTTTGAGCAGCTGCGGCAGTCCGCCCGAAAAGCCGAAGCAGTCGGGCAGCCAGCACACCCGGTGCCGCACTCCGAATTTCTGCTGGAAGTAGCGCTGCCCATAGAGGATCTGCCGCGTCAGGCTCTCGCCGGTGGGCATGTTGGTGTCGGGCTCGACCCACATGCCGCCGACCGTCTCCCAACCGCCGGCCGCGATCTTGGCCTTGATCTTCTGGAACAGCGCCGGATCGTCTTCCTCGATCTGCGCATAGTAATGCGCCGTCGACTGGTTGAAGCGGAAGCCCGACTGCGCCAGGTACTCGTTGCTCCCCTCCATCAGCGTCACCGCCGTCGAGAAGGTGCGGCGCATCTTCCGCCGCGTCTCGGCATAGGGCCAGAGCCAGGCGAGGTCGATATGGGCGTGCCCGGTCAGCGCGATCTCGCCCTGCTGCGGGAAGCGCTGCTGCAATGCGCGCAGCCGCTCGATCAGTTTGAGATCGGCGGCGATAACGCTCTGGCGCTGCGCGTCGTTGAGCGGCGCCGGGTTGTCCTTGAGCGGCGGCAATTGCCAGATCTTCTGCTGGCCGCGCTGCGGCGCGAAGCGCGCCACATAGTCCTCGGTGCCCGAGGGCCAGTCGAGCGCGTAGAACGCCTCCTCGGCCGCTGCGATCAGGTGCGGCACCACCTCGTGCTCCCCCAGTTCCGTCGCCGCTTCATGCACCTGGCTCGAGCGCAGGCGGAACGCATCGACCGCACCATCGAGCCAGTAGAGCCGGGCGTCGTTGAGGTGGGGCTTGCGCACCGGCTCGCCGAAGGGCAGCCGTGCCACCGCCTCCGCCTCGATGCGGAAATCATGCGCCTTGACCGGGAATTCCTTGTGATACGGGTCGTTGCCGAAGCCGACATTGTCGTCGGCATAGATCAGCGTCGCCAGCGCTTCGCCCCCGAGGTCGAGGAACAGCCTCGTCTCGGCGATCGGCCAGCTCGAGGGCACCGATACCCCGGTGGCAAAGCTCTGCACGCCATCGCGGTTCGGCCACGGGGCGCCGACCTCGATCGGCTTGCCGTTCAATGTCCAGCCGCCGACCGGCACGCTCTCGCGCTCCCGCCACCAGGTGAGCTCGTCCAGCCGCACCTTGATCCGGTCCAGCCGCTGCTCGATGGAGAGAGTCATGCGAAGAATCCTTGTTTTGCAACGTTACAAAGTGCGCGGACAAAACCATAACTGGCCGCCGCTCGCCAGAGCGCTTTCGGGAGAAGATGGCGGGTTTTTCGGCCCCTGAGCGCGACCATTCGACGGGCCTCGCTGCATTTCGGCGTTTCCCGCACGGCCGAAAATGCGCATGGATTGTCGGGACCCGCGGGAACGATATCGCGCCCGCACGCCTTCCCCACGGTGCGCCCGCACTGGCGCGGCATCGCGCACCTCGCCTCTGGAGATCGGACTATGACGCTCAAGCGAATGGACAATGTCGGCATCGTCGTCGAGGACCTCGACCGGGCCGTCGACTTCTTCGTCGAACTCGGCCTCGAACTCGAGGGACGGGCCACCATCGAAGGCGAATGGGCCGGCCGCGTCACCGGCCTGGGCGACCAGCATGTCGAGGTCGCCATGGTCCGCACTCCGGATGGGCACAGCCGGCTCGAACTCTCGCGCTTCCTGCGCCCGGCCGTCATCGCCGATCACCGCCGTGCGCCCGTCAATGCGCTTGGCTATCTGCGCGTCATGTTCGCGGTCGATGATCTCGACGACACGCTTGCCCGGCTGGGCAAGCATGGCGCCGAGCTGGTGGGCGAAGTCGTCGACTACCAGGGCGTGTACCGGCTCTGCTACATCCGCGGCCCCGAGGGCCTGCTGATCGGGCTGGCCCAGGAGTTGAGCTGATCGGCAGGGTAAGCCGCCCTACCCGTGGTTGATCATCACGTGGCGGACCGCGGTATAGTCCTCGAGCGCATAGACCGACATGTCCTTGCCGTAGCCCGACTGCTTCAGCCCGCCATGCGGCATCTCGTTGACCAGCATGAAATGCGTGTTGATCCAGGTACAGCCATATTGCAGCCGCGCCGCCGTCTGCATCGCCTTGGACACATCCCTGGTCCACACCGATGAGGCGAGGCCATAGTCGCTGTCATTGGCCCAGGCGATGGCATCCTCGGGGTCGGTGAAGCGGGTCACCGACACCACCGGCCCGAACACCTCGCGCCGCACGATCTCGTCGGCCTGCAGCGCCCCGGCGATCACCGTCGGCTCGTAGAAGAAGCCGCGATCGCCCGACATATGGCCACCGGCGGTGATCTTGATATGCGGCAGTTCCGACGCCCGCTCGACGAAGCTCGCGACGCGATCGCGCTGGCGCTTCGAGATCAGCGGCCCGATCTCGTTGAGCGTGTCGTCCTGCTGGTTGTAGCGGATCGAATTGACCGCCGAGCTGAGGTCCGCCACCAGCCTGTCGTGGATTTTCGGGCCGGCATAGATGCGGCAGGCCGCGGTGCAATCCTGCCCGGCATTATAGTAGCCGAAAGCCTTGAGCCCGCTCACCACCGCCTCGAGATCGGCATCGTCATAGACGATCACCGGCGCCTTGCCGCCCAGTTCGAGATGCGTGCGCTTCACCGATTTGGCCGCCGCCTGCAGCACCTTCTTGCCGGTGGCGACGTCGCCGGTGATCGAGATCATGTTGATCCTGGGGTGGTTGATCAGGGCGTTGCCGACGCTGTCGCCACGCCCCAGGATCACATTGACCACGCCCTCGGGCAGCACCTCGGCGAAGACTTTCGCGAGCTTCAGCGCCGTAAGCGGCGTCTGCTCGGAGGGCTTGAACACCACGGTGTTGCCGCCGGCAATGGCCGGCGCCAGCTTCCACGCCATCATCATCAGCGGGTAGTTCCACGGCGCGATCGAGCCGACGACGCCTACGGGATCGCGCCGCACCATCGAGGTGTGCCCCGGCAGGTACTCCCCGGCGATCGAGCCCTGCATGTTGCGCACCGCGCCGGCAAAGAAGCGCCAGCAATCGACGATCGCCGGAATTTCGTCGTTCTTGACCGCATTGATCGGCTTGCCGCAGTTCAGCGCCTCGAGCGCCGCAAAGCCATCGGCATCGTCCTCGATCGCCTGCGCGATTTTGAGCAGGTAGTTCGAACGCTGCCCCGGCGTCGTCCGCGACCAGCTGGCGAAAGCCTTCTCCGCGGCCTGCACGGCCGCATCGATCTGGCTCAGCGATGCCTCCGGGATGCCGCGGATCAACTCCCCGGTCCTGGGATCGAGCACCTGCTCCTCGGTTTCCGTCCCCGCCTCGAAGCGCGAGCCGATCAGCATTTCGGTGTGCATTTTCTCTCTCCCGTAACTCGACTTTCAGTGCATGTGGCCACCCCCCTCCCAGCCTCCCCCACAAGGGGGGAGGTGTGGGCTGGTGAGGGTGGCAAGAGACCTGCCAAAGCCCCGATCGGCACCTCCCCCCTTGTGGGGGAGGTTGGGAGGGGGGTGGCCAAGTGAACCAGCGCCAGCATCACTTCCCCATCCCCGCCACCGTCTGGTCGCCGCCGCGGCTGAAATAGAACGCCAACAGGATCGGCAGCAGCGTCACGATCACCACCACCATGGCGACCACATTGGTCACCGGGCGCTGCCGCGGCCGCACCAGTTCCTCGAGCATCCAGATCGGCAGCGTCTGCTGCTGGCCGGCGGTGAAGGTGGTGACGATCACTTCGTCGAAGCTCAGCGCGAAGGCCAGCATGCCGCCGGCGAGCAGCGCCGTACCGATATTGGGCAGGATCACGTAGCGAAACGTCTGGAACTTGTCGGCGCCGAGGTCCATCGCCGCCTCGATCATCGAACCCGAGGTTCGCCGGAACCGCGCCACCGCGTTGTTGTAGACGACGACGATGCAGAAGGTCGCGTGCCCCAAGACGATCGTCCAGAACGAGAACGGGATCTCCATCAGGCTGAAGGCCGAGCGCAGCGAGATGCCGGTGATGATGCCGGGCAGCGCGATCGGCAGGATCACCAACAGCGAAATCGTCTCGCGCCCGAAGAACCGGGTCCCCGAAACCGCCGCGGCGCAGAGCGTTCCGAGCACCAGCGCGATCCCGGTCGAAATCGCTGCCACCTGCACCGACAGCGTCAGTGCCTGCCACACATCGGCCCGGTTCCAGGTCACCTCGAACCACTTGAGCGTCAACCCCGGCGGCGGCCACTGATAGGTCCGCTCCTCCGACGAGAAGGCGTAGAGAAAGATCAGCGCGATCGGCGCCAGCATGAAGAACAGCCCGGCCCCGGCGGCGAGCTTCAGCCCCCAGGGGGGCGCGGGGGGCATCCGCCCGCTGGCGGTCAGAGCGCATCGGAGCCTCCCTCTTCACCTCTCCCTTGGGGGAGAGGTCGGCGCGCAGCGCCGGGTGAGGGGGCCTTGCCCCAAGCACAGTGTTTACGGCAAGGCCCCCTCACCCCAACCCTCTCCCCCAAGGGAGAGGGGGCGATAGAGCCGCCATGCCCAAGCACGCTAAAGCGCATCGAACGCCCCCATGCGCTTGGCCATCCACAGATAGAGCCCCATGATGACGATCGGCACCACCGTGAAGGCAGCCGCCAGCGGGATGTTCCCTGCCGTGCCCTGGTGCGCATAGACCGCCTGGCCGATGAAGAAGGCCGAGGTGCCGATGATCTGCGGGATGATGTAGTCGCCCAGCGTCAGCGAGAACGTGAAGATCGAGCCGGCGACGATCCCCGGCAGCGCCAGCGGGAAGATCACCTTCCAGAACGTCTGCAGCGGCGTTGCCCCGAGATCGGACGACGCATCGAGCAGGTTCGTCGGCACCCGCTCGATCGCCGCCTGGATCGGCAGGATCATGTAGGGCATCCAGACATAGAGGAAGACGAGGAAGGTGCCGGTATAGCTGATCGACAGCGAATTGCCGCCGATCACCGGCAGCGACAGCCAGGCATCGAGCACTGGAGTGAGGTGCAGCTGTGCGAACACCCAGTTGAGAATGCCCTCCTTGGCGAGGATCAGCTTCCAGGCATAGACCTTGACCAGGTAGCTGGCCCACAGCGGCAGCATGATCCCGAGATAGAACAGCGCCTTCCATTTCCCCCGCGCATAGCGCGCCGCCATATAGGCGATGGGAAAGGCGATCAGCGCCGCCGCCAGCGTTACCGCCGCCGCCATGATCACCGTGCGGAGGATCACGTCGACGTTCTGCGGCTTCAGCAGTTCCGCATAGGTCTTGAGCGTGAACTCGTAATTGATCAGCCCCGAGAACTCGTCGATCGAGAAAAAGCTCTGCAGCAGCAGCGCGAACAGCGAGCCGACATAGACGATGCCGAGCCATAGCAGCGCCGGCAGCAGCAAGAGGAAGACGAACAGCTTGGGCTGCCGCCAGAAGCGGTCGCTGAGCGCGCCGAGCCAGCCGCGCCGGTTCGGCAGGATCGCGCTGGAGCTGGTCGCGGCGATCGCGCTCACCCCACATCCTCCATCAGGTGCAGCGCCTCGCGGGCAAAGCCGATGGTCACCCGCTCGCCATCACCAGGCACGTCGCCGCCTGAAGGCACCACCGCATGGAGCAGCGTGCCGTTGAGCTCGATGCCAAGCCGCGTCGTGGCGCCCAGATAGGAGCGCGACACCACCGTTCCGGTAAGCGCCGCGTGCCCGGCGGTCGCCCGGATCAGGTGAATGGCCTCGGGCCGGAGCGAGGCCCAGCGCCGCTCGCCGGCAATGGTCTCGACGAACTCGGGGGCGAGGACGTTGGACGAACCGACGAAATCGGCGACGAAACGCGAATTGGGCCTCGTATAGATCTGCTCGGGCGTCCCCACCTGCACCAGCTTGCCGAAGTTGAACACCGCCACCCGGTCGGCCATCGACAGTGCTTCACCCTGGTCGTGGGTGACGAAGATGAAGGTGATGCCCAGCGTCTTCTGCAGCGCCTTCAGCTCTTCCTGCATCTGCTCTCGCAGCTTCAGATCGAGCGCCCCGAGCGGCTCGTCTAGCAGCAACACCTTCGGCCGGTTGACGATGGCCCGGGCCAGCGCCACCCGCTGTCGCTGCCCGCCCGAGAGCTGGCCGGGCCGGCGCTCGCCATACCCGCTGAGCTTCACCAGCTCGAGCGCCGCTTCCGCCTCGCGGGCCCGTGTCGGCTTGTCGACCTTCTTCAGCATCAGCGAGAATTCGACGTTCTCACGCACGTTCATGTGCGGGAACAGCGCGTAGTCCTGGAACACGGTGTTGACGTTGCGCCGATAGGGCGGCACGCCCTCCACCGCCTCGCCGAAGATCTGGATCTGCCCCAGCGTCGGTTGCTCGAAGCCGGCGATCAACCGCAAGCAGGTGGTCTTGCCCGAGCCCGAGGGACCGAGCATGGCAAAGAACTCCCCTTCCCCGACCTCGAGATCGACCTCATCGAGAGCTCTCACCGCGCCGAAATGGCGGGAAACGGTCTTGAGGGATACGGCCGAGGTCATGCGTCAGAGAACCTTTGCGTCAACCGGGGAAGCTTCACGGACGGTGAAAAATCCTCAGGGATCGACCGGAGGATTTGCAAGAGCAAATCCCCGGGTGGGTTCGGCGGATTTGCCTTTCGGCAAATCGCCGGGCGGGAGGATTTGCCGTTGGCAAATCCCCCTGGTGTCACCCCCGCAACGGCGGAACCCACTCGCTGTGGACGCGAGGTTGCGCTGGGCTGCGCCGCCGCGGGAGTGACCGTCGCGGGATGAAGGAAGGGCGCTGACGCGCCATTCCCCGGGCCGGCTAGAGCCCCCTAGCGGCCGCCGATAACCCCGACGTAATCGCTGACCCAGCGGTAATACGGCACGCATTCGCCCTGCTCGCACTTGGCGGTCGGGGTCCGCCAGAAGCGGATCTTGTCGAAATTCTCGTAGCCGTTGGTGGCGCAGCCCTCATCGGTGAGCAGCTCGTTGCCCTTGCAGGCGGCCGGCACCGACGGCACCGTGCCGAACCAGGCCGATACGTCGCCCTGCACCTTGGGCGAAAGCGAGTGCTCCATCCACTTGTAGGCGCAGGTGGGGTGCGGGCTGTCGACATGCAGCATCGTGGTGTCGGCCCAGCCGGTGATGCCTTCTTCGGGGAAGGTCGAGGCAACCTTGGCGCCTTCCGCCTTCAGCACATTGACCATGAACGGCCATGACGACGAGGCGACAACGCCTTCGTTCTTGAAATCGTCCATCTGGATGAAGGCGTCGTGCCAGTAGCGGCCGACCAGGGTGCGCTGCACGCGCAGCAGGTCGAGCGCCGCCTTGTACTGGTCCTCATTCAGCGCATAGGGATCGGTGATCCCCAGCTCCGGCTTGTGCGTCATCAGGTAGAGCGCGGCGTCCGCCACATAGATCGGACCGTCATAGGCCTGGACGCGCCCCTTGTTGGACTTGCCGTCGGGCAGCGTCTGCTCTTCGAACGCCACGTTCCAGCTGGTCGGCGGCTTATCGCCGAACACTTCGGTATTATACATCAGCACATTGGCGCCCCACACATAGGGCGTGCCGTAATGGGTGCCGTCGACGGTGTGCCAGGCGGCGTTCTGCAGGCGCTCGTCGATCGTCGACCACGACGGGATCAGTGCCGTGTTGATCGGCTGCACGCGCTTGCCGGCGATCAGGCGCAGCGAGGCGTCGCCCGAGGCGGTGACGAGGTCGAAGCCGCCTTCGTTCATCAGCGCCACCATTTCGTCCGAGGTGTTGGCGGTCTTCACCGACACCTTGCAGCCGGTATCGGCTTCGAACTTGGTGACCCAGTCATAGTTCGGGTCGGTCTCGCCGCGTTCGATATATCCGGCCCAGGCGACGATCGAAACTTCGCCCTCCCCGGCGCCGAGCGATTGCAGCATTTCCTGCGCAACCACCTGACCGGTGAAGGTCGCAACCATGGTCAAGGCCGTACACGTCTTGAGGATGGATTTCATCGATTTCTCCCTGCTCGGGCAGCGCTCCCAAATGCGCATCAAGCCCTTGCATGGGAGCTTATCGGGCGCTGTGCTATGCGCAAATGCATTCGTCCGGGGGAAGTTATCGGATTTTCCGATAGCAGATGATGTGGTGAGCAGTCCTGGCTCGCCGAGCAATTGATTGGCACCAAACTCGCAACCCACCCCGGTGTCATCCCAGCGAAAGCTGGGACCCAACTCTCCTCTGGCGCGGGCGGTGAAATGGGTCCCAGCTTTCGCTGGGATGACACCGGTGGGGAGGTGAGACTGTGCGCAAGCTCTCGACGCGAATGGCGGCTATCAGCTCGGCACACCCCCTCACCGCTCCTGCGCCGCCCTGCCCCGCGGCGCATGCTGCTGTTGCGCCAAACCGATGAAATCCCGCGCGGCCTGGGTCAGCCGGCTGCCGCGGCGCCACACCATCCCCACCTGCACCACCGGCAGCGCGCCGGAAATGTCGCGGCTTTCGATCCGGTCGCCTTCCAGCGACCACGGCCGATAGACGAGGTCGGGCAACAGCGCGATGCCGGCGCCGGTGGCGACGAGGCTGCGCACCGCCTCGACCGAGCGGGTGCGGAACGCCACATTGGGTCGCGCGCTGAACGCGGCGAGCAGCTTGCCGGTATTCTCCTCGGTCTCGTCCACCGTCAACATGATCAAGGGCTCTCTAGCGATGTCGCTGACGGAAATGATGTCGGCCGAGACGAGCGGGTGGCCGATGGGCAGCCAGAGCCGGTAGGGCGAGGTCTCGATGATCTCCGCCTGCAGTGCCATGCGGTCGCGCAGGTTCGAGATGACCATGACGGCGACGTCGAGTTCGCCGCCGACCAGGAGGTGCTCGAGATAATCGCCATTATCCTCGATCGCCGTGACGTTGACCCCGGGATAGGCCCGCCGATAGCGCGCCAGCAGGTCCGACAGCACATAACCCGCGACCAGCGACGTCACCCCCAGCTGCAGGTTGCCGCCCACCGGCGCTTCCGCCTCGCCGAAGCTGCGCCGCGCATCCGACACGCTGGCGAGGATGCGGGTGGCGTGGCGGTAGAATTGGTGCCCCTTATGGGTGATGGTCAGCCCGCGCCGATGCCGCTCGAACAGCGTCACCCCCAGGTCGGATTCGAGCTCCTTGATCGCGTCGGTCACGGCCGACTGGCTGATCGACAGCGACTGCGCCGCCCCCGATACGGTGCCCTCCTCGGCGACCGAGATGAAATATTGCAGCTGCCTGAGGGTGAAAGCCATGCTGCACTAAAGCATTGATCCGGGCGTGGGGCACCCCCTTGCCGCCCGCGCCATCTGCGCTATGAACATCGCGAAACCTTCGGAGGCAAATCATGGGCAGCCGCGCCAACACCCTCGCCGCCATCGAGCGCCGCGTCCGCCGCATCGGCCGGCCGTTCGGCGTCAGCCTGCTGATTGCCGAAAAGCGCAACCCCAAGATCGAGGCGCATGGCGGCTACATGCTGCGCGACGACGATACCTTCGAGATCGTCTTCGGCAATGCCGGCTATGATTTCTCCGCCAGCCTCGAGGAAATCGAGGAGTTCCTGATGGAATCGCGCACCGCCATGCGCGAGGAGATCAAGAGCAAGAAGAAGCGCTAGGGCTCACAGTCGCCCGTCGCTTCGCTCCGGTCGCGCTACACTTCGTTTCGCGATACCCCTCATCCGCCCTTCGGGCACCTTCTCCCACAAGGGGAGAAGGCGATCGCAACTGACAATTGCGCACCTGAACTCCGCACGGAAGGCAGTGTGCGTGCCTTCTCCCCTTGTGGGAGAAGGTGGCCGAAGGCCGGATGAGGGGTATCGCATCGCTTGCGATGCGCGCTTGGAGCGTTTGCGACGAGCGACACCTACCCCCGCAACACCCCCCGCAACCACTCCCGCACCCCACGCACCCAACCCACTGCCGCCCGCCACGCCGCCGTGGCCTTCGCCCAGTCGATCGCCCGGTCGCGCAGCCTGAACAACCAGCCCAGGAGCTTCGCGAACCAGTCGATCCGCATCAGCGGCACATACACCGCGTGAAAAATCCGCTCGACCACCAGCAGCGACAGCGCATGGGCCAGCAATAGTCCGATGGTGCCGGTGATGACGTGCCCTGTCCCCGCCCACCAGATGGCGACCACCTTCATCGGCTCGATCACCACGAACGGCACGCCCAGCGCCACCAGCGCCGCATAGGGCGGAAGCCGGCCGAGCCAGTCGCCCACGCGCTGGAACAACCGCAAGGCGCTGAGCCACTGGATCAGCGGGCGGAACAGCGGAAACAGCAGCTCGTCGAGCAGCGTGTAGATCACCACCGCGACGGTCACTATCGCCCGCCCGACGGCGCGGATCACCCGCGTTATCGCCCCCTGCTCCGCCATGTTTTCCTCTGCCGCTTACGAAGGCTGGCCGTGCCGAGCTTCTATGCTATCGTCTGATCGGGAAGTTTCTGTGCCTCAGTAGCGAGCGTCCGACCGCATGTCGATCAAAGCCGCGATCTATCACCTGACGCACTACAAGTACGACCGTCCGGTCATCCTGCAGCCCCAGATCATCCGGCTCCAGCCGGCGCCGCAATCAAAGACCAAGGTGCTGAGCCACTCGCTGCGGGTGTCGCCGGCCAACCACTTCGTCAACCTGCAGCAGGACCCCTACGGCAACTACCTTTCCCGTCACGTCTTCCCCGATCCGGTGACCGAGCTGAAGATCGAGGTCGACCTCGTCGCCGACATGACGGTCTACAACCCCTTCGATTTCTTCGTCGAAGAGCGGGCCGAGACCTGGCCGTTCGAATATCCCGAAGAACTGCGCGACGATCTCTCGATCTACATGAAGCCGCAGCCGGCGGGTCCGCTGTTGACCGAGTTCCTGCGTGGCGTCGACCGCACGCCGATGAATACCGTCAACTTCATCACTGCGCTCAATGCCCGGGTGCAGCGCGAGATCGGCTATATCGTGCGGCTCGAAACCGGCGTGCTCGAGCCCGAGGAAACCCTGGCGCGCGCCCAGGGCTCCTGTCGCGATTCCAGCTGGCTGCTTGTGCAGGCGCTGCGCCAGCTCGGCTTTGCCGCGCGCTTCGTCTCGGGTTACCTGATCCAGCTGAAGCCTGACCTCGTTTCGCTCGACGGGCCCGCCGGCACCGACCACGATTTCACCGATCTCCACGCCTGGTGCGAGGTCTATCTGCCCGGCGCCGGCTGGGTCGGGCTCGACCCCACTTCAGGCCTCCTCGCCGGCGAGAGCCACGTACCGCTCGCCGCCACGCCGCATCATCGCAATGCCGCGCCGATCTCCGGCTTCACCAGTTTCGCCAATGTCGAATTCGCCTTCGACATGAAGGTGAGCCGCGTCGCCGAGCACCCGCGCATCACCAAACCCTTTTCCGACGAAAGCTGGGACCGGCTCAATGCGCTCGGCCGGCGGGTCGACGAGGAACTGGTCAAGCACGATGTCCGCCTCACCATGGGAGGCGAGCCGACCTTCGTGTCGATCGACGATTTCGAAGCCGGCGAGTGGAATGCCGATGCGGTCGGCCCGACCAAACGGCAGAAGGCCGATGCGCTGATCCGTCGGCTGCGTGAGCGCTTCGCCCCCGGCGGCCTGCTGCATTACGGCCAGGGCAAATGGTACCCGGGCGAGACGCTGCCGCGCTGGACCTTCTCGCTCTACTGGCGCCGCGACAACCAGCCGGTCTGGCGCGACGAGGCCTTGTTCGCGCATGAGGGCGTGCCGACAGAAGCCAGACCCGGCGACGACCAGCGCCTCCTCACCGAAATCGCCGCCAATCTCGGCGTCGGCAGCGAAACCATCGATGCCGCCTATGAGGATCCGGGCGATTGGCTGGTCAAGGAAGCCCGCCTGCCGCCCAATGTCGATCCGGCCAATTCCGAACTGGCCGACCCCGAGGCGCGCGCCCGCATGGCGCGGGTGTTCGACAACGGCCTCAACAACCCCACCGGCTATGTGCTGCCGGTGCAGCGCTGGAACGCCCTGCCCGACCGCAACAACCGCTGGATCACCGAGAAATGGCGGACGCGTCGTGGAAAACTGTTCCTCGCCGCCGGCGACTCGCCGGTCGGCTACCGCCTGCCGCTGAGTTCGCTGAAGCACGTCGCGCCGACCGCATATCCGCATGTGGTGCCGCGTGATCCGCTGATCGCCGTGCTCGAGCTGCCCGAAGTCGAGGACCTGCTGCGCCAGCCGGTGGAGGTGCGCGTCGGCCACCATGCCCAGCCCTCGACCTTCACTGCCGACCCGACGATCACCCAGGAAATCACCGAGCAGGTGCTGGACGAGATCGACTCGACCGTCCGCACCGCCATCACCGTGGAGCTGCGCGAAGGCAGGCTCTGCGTGTTCCTGCCGCCGGTCTCGACGGTCGAGGACTATCTCGAGCTGATCGCCGCCTCCGAGGAGGCGGCCAAAACCCTCGGCCTCCCCATCCATGTCGAAGGCTATGCGCCGCCCTACGACCCCCGGCTCAATGTCATCCGCGTCGCGCCCGACCCCGGCGTCATCGAGGTGAACATCCACCCGGCCGCCAGCTGGGAGGAGTGCGTCGCCACCACCACCGCCGTTTATGAGGAAGCCCGGCAGGCCCGGCTCGGCGCCGACAAGTTCATGATCGACGGCAAGCACACCGGCACCGGCGGCGGCAACCACGTGGTGGTCGGCGGCTCGACCCCCGGGGATTCGCCGTTCCTGCGCCGCCCGGACCTGCTCAAGAGCCTGATCCTCCATTGGCAGCAGCATCCGTCGCTGAGCTACCTGTTCTCGGGTCTGTTCATCGGCCCCACCTCGCAGGCGCCACGCCTCGACGAGGCCCGGCACGACAGCCTCTATGAACTCGAGATCGCCATGCACAAGGTGTCGCCGCCCGGCTGGGGCGCCCCGCCGCCGCCCTGGCTGGTCGACCGCCTGTTCCGCAACCTGCTCGTCGACGTCACCGGCAACACCCACCGCTCGGAAATCTGCATCGACAAGCTCTATTCGCCCGATGGCCCGACCGGCCGGCTCGGGCTGGTGGAGTTCCGCGGTTTCGAAATGCCGCCCAATGCCAGGATGAACCTGGCGCAGCAGCTGCTGGTCCGCGCCCTCATCGCCCGCTTCTGGCAGGCGCCCAAGCAGGGCCGGTTCACCCGCTGGGGCACCACGCTGCACGATCGTTTCATGCTGCCGCACTTCGTCTGGGCCGATTTCCTCGATGTGCTCGGCGACCTCAGGGACAACGGCTTCGCGCTCGACCCCGAATGGTTCGCCGCGCAGCTCGAGTTCCGCTTCCCGTTCTGCGGCGAGGTGGAGGTCGAGGGCATGAAGCTGACGCTGAACCAGGCGCTCGAGCCCTGGCACGTGATGGGCGAGCAAGGCGCCATCGGCGGCACCGTGCGCTTTGTTGATTCATCGGTTGAACGGCTTCAAGTGAAACTCGAAGGCCTGAACCCCGGACGCTACCAGGTCACCGCCAATGGCCGCATCGTGCCGCTGACCGCAACCGGCGAGGCCGGCGTCGCCGTGGCGGGCGTCCGCTACAAGGCCTGGCACCCCGCATCGGGCATGCACCCGGTGCTGCCGATCAACGCGCCGCTGCATTTCGATATCTACGACACCTGGTCGAAGCGCTCGATCGGCGGCTGCACCTACCACACCGCCCACCCCGGCGGCCGCAACTACGAAACCTTCCCGGTCAACGGCAACGAAGCCGAAGCGCGGCGCCTCGCCCGCTTTGTGCCGAACGGCCATACCCCGGGGGCGTTCGTACCGCCCACCGAGGCCCGCTCGGCGGAGTTCCCGCTGACGCTGGATTTGCGGGTGCCGGTTTGATCTTGGACAGGCACCGTGCCTCCCAAGACCCCCTCTCTTGCGAAAACTAAGGACTTAGCTGCGCTAAGCCCAAG
>ERZ781399.2364-NODE-2364-length-15410-cov-4.913514_pt1 | contig 15410 bp, 10 predicted proteins | sample MGYA00511014_ERZ781399 | MGnify/ENA primary metagenome ERZ781399 (study PRJEB29847, sample SAMN06458254) | wastewater metagenome | isolation source: Wastewater bioreactor | place: South Africa: Cape Town | study: EMG produced TPA metagenomics assembly of the...
CTGGCGCATCAAGTGCGCGATCAACGCCGAGGCGGGGAACATCCTCCTGATCCCGCGCGAGGGCGGGTACCTGTGCCGCGTGTACGTCGACCTCGGCGCTGTTGCGGCCGACGACGACCACCGCGTGCGGCAGACCCCGATCGAGGAGATCATCCGCCGCGCGAACGAGATCCTGCATCCCTACACGCTCGACGTGAAGCAGGTCGCCTGGAGCTCCGTGTACGAAGTGGGCCACCGCGTCACCGACCGGTTCGACGACGTCGCGCCGGAGGAGGAGTCCGAGGCATCCCCGCGCGTGTTCCTCGCCGGCGACGCGTGCCACACGCACTCCGCGAAGGCCGGTCAGGGCATGAACGTCTCGATGCAGGACGGCTTCAACCTCGGGTGGAAGCTCGGTGCGGTCGTGACGGGGGCCTCCCCGGCATCGCTCCTCGCCACCTACTCGGCGGAGCGGCGGCCGGTCGCCCAGCAGTTGATCGACTTCGACCGGGAGTGGTCCTCGCTCATGGCTCGCAAGCCCGAGGAGATCAGCGACCCCGAAGACCTCGCGACCTACTACCTGGCGACGGCGGAGTTCCCCTCCGGCTTCATGACGCAGTACGCGCCGGGGACGGCGGTCGTGGCATCCGACGCGCAGCAGGACCTCGCGACGGGCTTCCCGCTCGGAAAGCGGTTCAAGAGCGCGCCGGTGACCCTCGTCGCCGACGGCAACGTCGTCCACCTCGGTCACCACGCGACCGCCGACGGGCGCTGGCGCATCTACGTCTTCGCGGGTGCCGACGGCATCGCGGAGGGGTCGGATGCCGCGGCGCTCGCCGCCTGGCTCGCGTCGCCGGGCGGACTCGTCGCCCGGCACACGCCCGAGGGCGCGGACCGCGATGCGCTCTTCGACGTGAAGCTCATCGTCCCGCAGAGCTTCGACGAGGTCGACGCGACGACCGTGCCGGAGATCGTCCGCCCGAAATCGGGGCCCCTCGGCATCCCGGACTGGGAGAAGGTCTTCAGTGCCGCACCGACCCGGTGGAACGATGTCGACATCTACGCGGAGCGGGGGATCTCACGAGGCGGCGCCGTCGTGGTCGTGCGCCCCGATCAGTACGTCGCCCACATCACGGCGCTCGACGCGACCGAGTCGCTCAGCGCGTTCTTCGGGCGGTGGCTGCTGCCGCAGGGGTGAGGCGCGGCGTTGCGCGCCCGTGACCGTCGGGTCGACTGACGCGCCCGGCGGACTCGCGGCTCAATCGGACTGGTCGACGCCGCGCAGGCGCAGCTCTTCGAGATCGAGGTGCGCCTCGACGCGCCGTTCCACGAGGTCGTCGATCGTGCCCTCCCGCCGCAGGCGCATCAGCACGGTGCGCTTGCGGTCGAGGAGCGCGAGCTTCAGGCGCGTCATCTCCTCGAACCGCGCGAGCGGGGAGCGCTGCGTGAGGTCGATGCCGGAGCTCGTCGCGAGCATCTGGAGGGCGGAGGTCTCGGCCGCAGCCGTCGCTTCGACCATGACCGTGCGCCGAGCGCCGGGTGCCGCTGCCGTGGCCGGATCGCCTGCGGCGCTGCCCGGCGCCCGGATGGAGCCCGTGTCCAGGGCATCCGGTGCGACGAACGCCGACTCGAGCTCGGCGATCTGGGCTTCGTCGTTGCGGCGCTGCCGCGCGTACGCCCGGGCGTTCTGCAGTTCGAGCGTCTCGTAGCCCTCGCGGCGGATCCGGTCGCGGACCTCGTCGCTGATGCCGTGCTCGCGCGCCAGGTCGTCGAGGGCGGCGATCGCGGCGCCGGAGATCGTCCGCTCGGCGAGCTCGTACTCGTCCTCGGCGGTGCCGTCGTCGGGCATCCGCGCCCAGCGCACGATCGCGGGGAGCAGCGGACCCTGCACGAGAAGGCTCAGCAGGATGACGCCGGCCGTGACGAACACGACCGCGTCGCGCCCGGAGAGGTCTCCCGTCCCGGCGATCGCTTCCGGCACCGACAGCGCGATCGCGAGCGACACGGCCCCGCGGAAGCCGGCCACGGTGCTGACGATGCGGCCGCGGTTGTGGCTGTACGGGGCGCCGCCGGCGGGGCGCGAGAACGGCGCGAACAGCAGCTGGAAGAGGTAGCGCACGACGATGAGCGCACCCCACGCGGCGACCGTCACGAGCAGGAGCGTGCCGATCATCCGCCCCGGGATGTCGTGGACGACGTACTGCACTTCGAGCCCGATCAGCACGAACAGGGCGCCGTTGAGGAGATAGACGCCGAACGGCCAGGCCGACATCGCCTGGCGACGCGAGGAGGCGGTCGTGATGCGGGGGAGCGTCCAGGCGACGATGAGCCCGGCGAAGACGACGGCGAGGACGCCTGACGCGTGGACGAGCTCCGCGAGGAGGAACGCCGTGAAGGGCACGAGCAGCAGCGTGATGTTGATGACGATCGCGGGGCGCCGGCGGCGGAGTGCCAGATAGGCGAGCGCCGCGACGGCGATGCCCGCCGCCGCACCGCCGAGGTACGCGACGAGCACGGTGAGGGTCACCGACCACGCGCTCACGCTGTCGCCGAGTGCGAGCGACAGGGCGATCGCGTACAGGACGAGGGCGGTGCCGTCGTTGGTGAGGCTCTCGGCCTTGAGCTTCATGAACATGCGCTGCGGGAGCAGGCGTCCGAGGGCGGCGACGGCCGTGGCATCCGGTGGTGCGACGGCCGCCCCGAGCAGCAGGGCGACCGGCCACGGCATACCGAACAGGGACGCGACCCACGCGACGGCGAGCGCGGAGGCGACGACCAGCAGCGTCGACATGGGGACGATGTAGCGCAGCGAACGGCGGACGGCGCGCAGTGACGTCGTGAGGCTCTCCCAGAAGAGCATGACGGGGAGGAACAGCAGCAGCACCGTCTCGGGCGGCAGCTGGATCTCGCGCAGCTGCGGCACGAACCCGAGGAGCAGACCGATGATGACGAGCAGGAGCGGGGTCGCGACGCGGATCCGCGGCGCGAGCGCCGTGCCGACGAGGATCGCAAGCCCGAGCAGGACCGTGACTTCGAGACCTTCCATGGCATCCCCGTTCTGCGCTGCACCCGGTGTGCGGGACTCCGCGTGCGGGAACCAGTGTGCGCTCAGGTTGCAGCGTTCGGCCAGGCTCCCGCATTCCCGGCTGTGCCTGTTCTTCGCCGCGGCCCGATCTCTTCTGCCCGGCCCTGCCCACCCCGCGTGACGTACTCAGGAGATCTGGTGACCTCCGCATAGGCTGACCGCGGAACGGCGGGTATCGGCGCCCGGTGAGAGTGCGGAGTTCCTGAGAACGTCACCGTCGCAGCCGCCACCACGGCGGCCGCGGTCAGGAGTTCACGCGGATGATCTCCTGCTGGTAGGGGGCGATGACCTCGCCGGAGATGCGGCAGTCGAGCAGCAGGAAAGGGCGATCGGATGCCGGTGTGCGCGCCCACTCGGCGAGCGCGTCGAGGTCGGCGAGCGTCCGGACGACGACGCCGCGGGCGCCCACGGAGGCCGCGAGGCCGGCGAAGTCGACCTCGGGGATGAGCATTGGCGCGCGGGCGAGGCCCTGCAGTCCGTACAGGTTGATCTCGGCGCCGTAGGCGGCGTCGTTCCAGACGACGGCGAGACCCCGACCGGCCGCGACCCGCACGGCCGATTCGAGATCGGCGAGCGCCATGAGCCCGCCGCCGTCCCCGGTCGACAGCACGACCGTCGCGTCGGGTTTGGCGAGGGCCGCTCCCGGCACGGACGGGAACCCGAGGCCGATCGACTGGTACGCCGTGCCGACCATCAGCATCCGGTCGGGCGCGGCGACCGGCCAGTACATGTTCGCCCACCCGAGGAAGTGCCCGCCGTCGGTGACGACGACCCGGTCCCGGGTCGAGGGGTTGCTCTCCAGCAGCTCGCCGATGCGGACGGCGACCGACCGCGGATCGAGCCGCCCGTCCGGCGCGAGGGCGTCGCCGGGCTCCCGCGCGCGCAGCGCCGCGATGTCCACACTCTCGCGCCAGGGCCGGTGCGCCGCCACCCCCGCGCCGCCCCTCGTGGCGAGCTCCTCCACGAGGGCTTCCGCGACCAGGCGCGCGTCGCCGCGGATGAACCCGCCGACGTGCGGATGCGTCGCGGCGGGCGCGATGTCGACCTGCACGACGCGCGTGCCGGGGGAGAAGAGCCCACCGAACCGCATCGTGAACTGGTTCAGCCCGGCTCCGAACACGACGGCGACGTCGGCCGTGCCGATGAGCTCCATCGCGGCCTCGGCGCCGAAACCGCCGGTCACCCCGAGATCGAACTCCGTGCGCGGGAAGATCCCGCGTCCGAGCGCCGTCGTCGCCGTGATCGCGCCCGTCGCATCGGCGAGGCGGCCGAGCGCCTCGCCGCCGCCGGCGAGCCACGCCCCGCGCCCGGCGAGCAGCACGGGGCGCTCGGCGGATGCCAGGGCGCGGGCGAGGTCCGACACGGCCGCCCGGGTGAAGGGCGACGACGGCGCGAGCGGTGCCGGCAGCGTCGGACTGGGCGCCGGCGGCACGGGTCCCGCCTCGAGCTTCGCGACGTCGTACGGGATCGCGAGCACGGTGGGCACCCGGTACGACAGGGCGTGTTCGATCGCGATGACGGTCGTGGCCGCGGCATCCGCCCGCCCGACCGTGTACGTGCGGGCGCCGACGGCGGAGGCGAGCGCGATCTGGTCGACGTCCCACGGGCGCGGGCCGCTCGTCGGCTCGTCGCCGACCACGAGGATGAGCGGCACGTGGGCCTGCACTGCTTCGGCGAGCGCCGTCAGGGTGTTCGTGAACCCGGCCCCGTAGGTCGCGGTCGCCGCGGCGAGGCCGCCGCCCGCGCGGACGTAGGCATCCGCCGCGACGACGGCGCCGGCTTCGTGGCGCATCGCCGTGTAGTGGACCTCGGTCGAGCGTTCGAGCGCATCGAGGAAGTGGGCGTTGCCGTTGCCCATCACCCCGAAGACGTGGTCGATGTGCAGGGCGAGGGTCTGGGCGACGTGCGCGGAGACGGTGGGCATGGGGCCTCCCGGGGCGAGAAACGGTGATGGATGCCGTATGTGTCTCGCGTGCCCCTTTTTCGAGCACCGGCGGCGTCGTCGCCGACCGGACGAGACGAGTATACGGCCCGGCCGCCGGGCATGATGGGCGCATGGACATCGAGGCGATGCGGTCGGCGCGGCAGCGGGCGCATCTGCTGAGCGCACCGGCGCCCCACGTCGTCGCAGTGGCCCGGCACCTGGCGGCGACGCAGGCGCAGGAGTTCTGGGGCGGTCGCTGGGCGCTCGCCGTCCGGAGCGCGGGTGACCCGACGCTCCGCGACGTGGATGCCGCGTTCGAGCGCGGCGACCTCATCCGGTCGTGGACGCAGCGCGGCACGGTGCACATCCTCGATCCGCGCGACCTCGAGTGGATGCTCTCGATCACGGCCGAGCGGCAGAGCCGCCAGGCGGCGAGCATCCACCGGGGGCTCGGCCTCGACGAGGGCGACGCGCTCGCGCGGTGCGAGGCTCCCGTGCGCGCGGCACTGCGCGGCGGCAACCGCCTCACCCGGGCGGAACTCGCGGAGGTGCTCCGCACTTCGGGCGTCGACACCACAGGCATCCGCGGCAACCTGATCCTCACCGCGCTGTGCCGCCGCGCCGTGATCGTGCTGGGGCCGGTCATCCCTCGGGAGGGCGCGCCGACGCGCGAGCAGTACCTCGTCGCCGCCGACGAGTGGATCACGGATGCCATGACACCGGCCGACCCGCTCGCAGAGCTGCTCTTGCGCTACCTGCGCGGCCACGGTCCGGCCACGCTCGCCGACTTCCGCTGGTGGGCGGGGCTGCCGCAGGGGCTCGCGCGCACGGCGCAAGAAGGAGCCGCCGACCGCGTCGCGGAGATCGACGAAGGCGTGTTCGTCGAGACCGGCGCCGACGTGGCCGCGCGGCCCGTAACCGGCGTCGCAGATGCAGCGCGCCCAGCGGCCGTGCCCGCCGGCATCCTCGCCCTGCCGCCGTTCGACGAGTACTACCTGTCCTACGCCGACCGCACGGTCGTGTGCGGGCCGGACCTCGCCGCGGCGATCGGCCCGACCCGCAACGGCGCGGTGAGCCCCGTGCTGATGGATGCCTCGGGAGCCGTCGTCGGCACCTGGAAGCATTCGCTCGCGGTCGGGCGCCACCACCTCGCTCCGGTCGCCGAGGTCGTCGCTCCGGGCGTCGACGAGAATGCCGTCACCGCAGCGCTCGAGCGGTTTCGCGCGTTCCTCGGCGACTGACCGCGCGGACCGCGCAGACTGCCCTGACCGCGCAGACCGCGCAGGCTGCCCTCACCGCGCTGACCGCTGACCGCGCAGACCGCCCTGACCGCGCGCGCCGGGCTCAGGCGAAGAGTCCGGCTCCCACGTACGACCCCGCCGCAGCCCCCGGCGGGACGGCCCACACGCCCGACCCGACGTGCGTCACGTACTCGGCCATGAGGTCGGTCGCGAGTGCCTTCTGCAGACGGACGAACTGCTCCGGCGAACGCTGGTACGAGAGGAAGAAGAGACCGGCATCCAACGTGCCGAGGGCCGTGTTGCCGTCGACGTAGTTGTAGCCGCGCCTGAGGATCCGGTTGCCGTCGTTGAGGTCGGGGTGCGCCAGGCGGACATGGCTGCGCGCGTCGATCGCGGGCGAGCCCGTCGCGCCCGTCGCGTGGAAGTCCGGAGCGGTCTGCTCCTTCCCGCCGGACAGCGGTGCGCCCTCGCCCTTGTCGCGACCGAAGGTGCGCTCCTGCTCCGACAGTCGCAGCCGGTCCCAGGTCTCGATGCGCATCGCGATCTTGCGTGCGACGAGGTAGGAGCCGCCCGCCATCCAGGCGGGCTCGTCCTCGGCACCCACCCAGACGTGCGCGGCGAGCGCGTCGGCGTCGTCGGCGAGGATGTTCGCGGTGCCGTCCTTGAACCCGAACAGGTTCCGGGGCGTCGCCTGGTCGGCCGTCGTCTTGGACGTCTTGCCGAAGCCGAGCTGCGACCACCGCAGCTTCGCGCGCCCGAAGGCGATGCGGCTGAGGTTCCGCACGGCGTGGACGGCGACCTGCGGGTCGTCGGCGCACGCCTGGACGAACAGGTCGCCGCCGGAGAGGCCCGGGATGAGGTCGTCGCCGAGGAACGGCGGCAGCTTCTGCAGCGACGCGGGGCGCCGCGCCGCGAGCCCGTACCGATCCGTGCCGTCCTCGGTCTCGAACAGGGTCGGGCCGAACCCGATCGTGATGGTGAGTCCGTTGGCGGCGAGCCCGAGCGCCTCGCCAGTGTCGTCGGGCGGCGCTTCGGGCGATCCGCCCACCGAACCCGTCGCGCTGACGTCGAGGCCCTGAGACATGCGCGCAGCGGCATACGTCCAGTCCTGCAGCAGTTCGACGAGGTCGTCACGGTTCGTCCGGGCCATCATGTCGAACGCCGCGAAGTGCAGGTGGTCCTGCACGGGCGTCGTGATCCCGGCCTGGTGCGCGCCGAAGTACGGGAAGACGGATGCCGCGGCATCCCCCGCCTTCTGGCGCCCCGCGGCGACGCCCGCGATCGACCCGGCCCCCGCGCCGACGGCAAGTCCCGCCGCTCCGACTCCCGCGGCGAGCCCGAGCAGCCCGCGCCGGCTGAGTCCGGTAGGCGCAGACTGCGGGTCGTGCGCGAGGGTGGGGTCCGTCTTCTCGTTCGTGATCACTCCAGGATGGTCGAGGTGAGCTTCGACAGCGGTTCGGCGAGTGCGTTGATGAGGTCGGTGAACTCGCGCTTGTCGGCCTCCGTCAGGGCACTGTAGTTCACGAATCCGGCTGTCAGCGAGCCGTGCTTCGCGAGCGCGGCGTCGAGGTCGTCGTAGCCCTGCTGGATCTCGGTGACGAGCTTCTTGCCCGTGTCGCCCTTGGCGTCGGCGAAGTCCTTCACGAGCGAGAACGCCATCTTCGAGCCCTCGACGTTCGCGGTGAAGTCCCAGAGGTCGGTGCCCGACCACCAGTCCTCCTCGCCGGAGATCTTGCCCTTCGCGACCTCGTCGAGGAGGGCGATCGATCCGTTCGAGATGCCGGCGATGCCCTGCGCCTTCAGCGCCGCGGCGAAGTCGTCGGAGTGCACATAGGTGTTGAGCTGGGCGACGTCGGCGATCAGCTGGTCGCCATAGCTCTTGCGCTCCTCGGGCGTCGAGGGCGCCCAGTCCTTCCAGGCGGGAGTCTCGCCGTCGGAGTTCAGCGCGTCCTGCGCGGGGACCCAGAGGTCCTTCTCGAGCCGGTGGAATCCGGTCCAGTCGAGACCCTCGGCCTTCGCATCCACCTCGCGGTAGTCGATCCGCGGGTCGAGGTCGCCGAGCGACTCGGCCACCGGCTCGATCCGCTCGTAGAACGCGCGCGTCGCCGGGAAGAGCTCCTTCGCCTTCGCGTCGTCGCCCGACTCGTAGGCCGCGACGAGCGTGTCGACGGCGGGGACCAGCTGCTCCACCTGGGCTTTCACGAACGCGCCGTAGAGGTCTTCGGCCTTCTGCTTCTGCTCGGCGTCGTCACCGGTTGCGGCGACCGCCTCGCCGCTCACCGTGAAGGCCGCCTTGCCGACGCCGTCGCCGAGCATGCCGGGCTTGCAGACGGTGAAGTACGACCCCGGCTGCGCGACCACCGTGAGGCTGCGCTCGGCGCCGGGCGCGATGTTCTCGACCTCGCCGACGATACGCAGGCCGTCGTCGGCGAGCAGGTAGAACTCGGTCACCTGCGAGCTCGAGTTCGTCACGTCGAACGACAGGGTGCCGCTCGTCGCCTTCGCCGTCGACACGTCGCACGACGTGTCGGTCGAGGTCACGGTGAGGGCGCCCTGCGGGGCGACGTCGGCTTTCGCGACGCAGCCCGAGAGGGCCAGGGCGGCGAGGCCCGTGGCGGCGGTGGCGGCGAGGATGCGGTGGCGGATCATCATGCTCCTTGCGGTTCTGGTGCGGAGGGGTGCGTGTCGGCGGATGCCGGGGCATCCGCCGCGCTACGGGTCGGCCGACGGCGCAGGCCGCGGACGAAGACGGTGCCGACGATGCCGACGTAGAGGGCCCAGGCGACGACCTGCAGCCAGGACATCTGCGCCATGAAGCCGACGGTGGCCTGCAGGAGCGTCGCCAGGGTGGAGCCGGGCGGGATGGCGCCGGTGACGTCGAACGCCCAGCCGAACGGGAAGGCGCTCCAGCCGGTCGCGACGGCGCCCGTGGCCGGGTCGATCGGGGCGAGCGTCGTGAAGGGGCCGGGGAGGGCGGCCGCCTCCTGCAGGTCGTGGATCGCGTACGCGAGGACACCCGCCGCGACGACCACGAGGAAGGCGCCCGTCCATCCGAAGAAGACGCGCAGGTCGATGCGGACCATGCCGCGAGCGAGCAGCCAGCCGAGCAGGACGGAGGTGGCGATGCCGGCGAGGGCCCCGAACAGGGCCGCCGGCGCGCCGGCGACGGACTGCACCATCGACCACAGGAGCAGCGTCGTCTCGATGCCTTCACGCGCCACCGACACGAACCCGATGATCACGATGGCCCAGAGGCCCCCCGCTGCGAGGGCGCGTTCGACCTCGCCTTCGAGGGAGCGCTTCATCGTGCGAGCGGTGCGCTGCATCCAGAAGATCATCCAGGTGACCATGCCCACGGCGAGGAGCGACATGAGGCCGCCGATCAGCTCCTGGGCTTGGAACGTCAGCGCGTAGGCGCCGAACGTGAGCACGGCGCCGATGCCGACGGCCAGCGCGACCGCGAGGCCGACGCCGAACCACAGTCGGGGGAGGACGTCGCGGCGCCCGACGCGCGTGAGATAGGCGACGAGGATGCCGACGACGAGGGCGGCCTCGAGGCCCTCGCGGAGGCCGATGAGGAAGGTGGCGAAGAATTCGGCGGGCACTGCGTTCGTTTCGGGACGTGGTGTCGTGAGGCCGGTTCCGACGCGCTGCGCCTCTCGGGGTGGCGCGCTCCTTCATCGTCGGCGATGCGCCGATTCGACTTAGGTTAGGTAAACCTCACCAGCGGCGAGAATACACCCGCCGCCGTCGGTGACCAAAACGTCGATGCGCGTCCGTCAGGCGCGATAGGCGCCGGATTCGAAGTCGGCGAGGTTCCGCCGCGAGTGCGCGATCGTCGCGTCGACGTACTCTTCGAACGATGCGTGATCGTCGATGATCCCGGACGGGTCGAGGCTCAGCACTCGACCCGTCACCTGCCCGTCCACGACCGGCATCGCGGCGAACAGGGGCATCTCGAGGTCCACTGCGACCGGCAGCAGGGTCTGCGCAGAGTATCCCTCGGCGCGGGCCTGCGCAGGGGCGCTCTCGATCCACGCCGTGAAGACGTCACGATGCGGACCTCCGGCGAGTTGTTCGACGCCCAGCAGATCCTGCGTCTCGAAGAACGCCCGCCAGCCGTCGGCGGACAGCAGGAAGGAGCGATGGCCGGCGTCGAGCGTCACGCCGGTCCCGGCTTCGAACGCTTCGATCGCCGGCAGCGTCGCCGCAACGGCGGGGAGCGTGTACGGGAAGATGCCGTCTTCGTCGAGTCTCGCGATCTGCTCTTTCACCCGCACGAGTTCGACGATGCGCGCGCTCCAGTCGGTCATGCCTGCCTCCTCACGCCATCGCTCGCATCGAATCGGGTCTTCACGACGTCAGACACCGACACCGGATGCCACGACGCTCAGGTCCGTGGTGCGATCGCCCTCGTAGCCGACGCGCAGGTATGCGTCGCCCGCGACGTAGAGGTCCATGTCCTCGCGACTGTGCTGTGGCACGCCGAGCCGAGAGCGCACGGTGACGCGGTCGGTGGGGAGATCGAGGCCGACGATGAGCCGCTCCGGCGTCGGATACGTTCCGTCGTCGCCCGTGAGCCGGATGAGGGCCCCCACGAGGCGTTCCCGCGCGAACTGCAGCAGCACTCCGCTGCGGTCGGAGTTCTCATACTGCCACGAGACCCCGTCGCGCACCTCGTCGCGCGACTCGGAGGCGGGCCCGATGAGCCCGAGGAGGGCGAGGTGCCCGGGTGAGAACAGGGGGGCACCCAGAGCGTCGAGGAACGCGGTGACCTCCCCCTCGACGGCGTGCCCCGTGGGGAGTGCGGCGGAATCGGCATCCGCAGCCTCACCCGGCATCCCGCCGATCAGTTCGCGCATCACGACGATCTGCGTCAGGCGATTCGCGTCGAAGTCGAACTGCACGTAGCCGGGGCCGCCGGTGTAGGTCAAATACGAGGGTGCCGCCCGCAGCGGCTCACCCAGTGCCGTCTTCACGGCATCGCGTGTCGAGCCGGCGTCGACGCCGTCGACCAGCGCGGAGAACCGGGCGTACGCGCCGTGCGCGGCATCGGTCGTCGCATAGAGGAAGACGGTGTGCAGCGTGCCGTCGACGAGGAGCAGGTCGCCGCCGTGCTCCGACATCACGAGGTACGTCTCCTGCGCGCCCTCGTCGTCGTAACGCTCCACGGTCGGAGTTCCGCCCACCTGGGTGATCGCAGCCCGAAGTCGAGGGTCGGCCTCCGACGCGTCGAGCGCGCTCAGGAAGATGGAGATCTCCCCTTCGATCATCCGATGCCTCGCTTCAGATCCAGATCTCGAATCGACGGGATCACCGTATCAATCTCCCCGGCGCCGAGGCCTCCATCGGAGAGGGGATCGCCGCGAAGGTGCGGTGATCAGAACGAGGGTCGGAGGGCTTCGCCCATCCGGTCGATGTTGGCGGGCGTGACCTTCCACCGAGCGGCATCGGCGTCCTCGAATGTCACGTCCGCGAGGTAGGCGTCGACGTGCGGCCCGACGGCCGAGGGGCGGGATGCCACGGCGGAGATCACCGCGCCCGGCCCGTAAGAGTATCCATGGGTGCCGCTGAAGCGCTCTCCGTCGAAATCGAGGACCATGGCGAACGACTGCCAGTCATCCTCGGCGCCGCGCATGTTGTCCACGAGAGCGCGGATCAGCTCGTCGATGGCGTTGCTCATCGCGTCTCCTCACTCGTGCAGCCGGGCAGGCCGTGCGGTCTGTCCGACCGACGCGGCCCGTCAGGACGATGCCGGTGCGTGTCGCTCGAGGAAAGTGTAGACCTCGCCGTCGTCGACGCCGGGGAAGGCTCCGCGGGGCAGCGGCGAGAACATCTGCATGTGCACGCGGGCGCTCGGCCAGGCCTTTCCCTCCCAGCGCCCGGTCAGCTCGGCATCCGGTCGTCGGCAGCACGATTCGTCCGGGCACGTCGACACGGCGCGCATCTGCGTCTCGCGCCCGCGGAACCAGCGTGCGTCGTCGAAGGGCACACCCACGCTGATCGAGAACTCGCCGTCGCTCGTCTTGCCGGTCTGGCTGGAGCACCAGAATGTACCCGCGGGGGTGTCCGTGTACTGGTAGTGCTCGACCGTGCGGTTGCGCTGCGAGAACGCGGAGCGCGCCGCGAACTTCTGGCAGATGATCTGGCCTTCCACCGATCCCGTGACATCCTCCGGCACGGGCAGGTCGTCGTTTTCGTAGACGCGCGTGATCGCTCCCGAACCGTCGACGCGCAGGAAGTGCAGGCGGATGTCGAAGTGCTCGGTCAGCAGGTTCGTGAGTCGCATCGCGGCGGCCTCGTGCGTCACGCCGAACGCGTCGCGGAAGTCTTCGACCGCGAGGTTGCGGTCCTTCTTCGCCTGGGTGAGGAAAGCCACGGATGCCGTCTCGGGCATGAGGCAGCAGGCCGCGTAGTAGTTGATCTCGAGCCGCTGCTGGAGGAAGTCGGCGTAGTCGCTCGGCGGCGTGTGGCCGAGCAGTCTGTGCGCCATCGCCTGCAGCGCCATCGAGCGCAGGCCGTGGCCGCCGGGGATCGATGCGGGCGGCAGGTAGATCCGCCCGTTCTCGAGGTCGGTGACCGAGCGCGCCGAGTGGGGGAGGTCGTCGACGTAGATGAGCTCGAATCCGAGCTGCTCGGCCATGATGCTCACGGTCCGGTGCGTGAGCGCGCCGGAGCCGTGTCCCGCGGCTCTCAGCTGCTTCTCGGCGAGGTGCTCGATGTCGGGGAGGTAGTTGCCGCGCTCTCGCATCCGCAGGCGCAGCTCGGTGTTCCCGCGCCGCGCTTCCTCGGGCGTCGCGATCGCCTCGCGTTCGCGACGCTGCAGCTCGCGATGAAGGCCCAGCACGGCCTCGATCGTCTCGTCGGTCATCGTCTTCGTGACGCGCACGGGAGGGATGCCGAGGCGTCGGAAGACGGGGGATGTCTGCGCGCGCTCGAGGTCGAGCTCGATCGCCGAGCGGTGGTTCGGCGGTTCCGGGGAGAGGAGGTTCGTGACGTCGGTGCCGGTCGCGGTCGCGATGGCCTGCAGGAGCGAGAGCTTCGGCTCGCGCTTGCCGTTCTCGATGAGACTGAGCTGGCTCCCGGCGACGCCGACGACCGCGCCGAGCTCGTCGAGCGTGTAGCCGCGCTCGGTGCGGTGATGACGGATGCGGTGGCCGAGCGTGGACAGCTCGAGGGCAGACGTGGGCATTCCTTGAGCATAGCGAAAGAATCATGTTTCTTGACGGGCATCTTCACGATAAATGCCCTTCAAGTGGCGCAAAGTGGAGACATCCACCTCGACTGAAGGAGCCGACATGGCCATCGCCGACCTGTTCACCCGCTCGTCCACCGACACGGGCGCCGGTGGCACGTATCGCTCCTTCGGTGCGCGGCCGACGACGGCCGGCGCAGGGTTGGAAGAGCTGTTCGCCTGGGTCGATGAGATCGCGGCGCTCACCCGCCCCGACCGCATCCACTGGGTCGACGGGTCGCGCTCCGAGAACGAGGCCCTCCTTCGCGAGCAGGTCGAAGAGGGAAAGCTCATCAAGCTCAACCCCGAGTGGCGTCCGGGGTCGTACCTCGCGCGGTCGCACCCGAGTGATGTCGCCCGCACCGAGGCGCGCACCTTCATCGCCTCCGAGCGCCAGGAGGACGCCGGCCCGACGAACAACTGGGCCGACCCGGTCGCGATGCGCGAGACGATGCACGACATCTTCGCGGGCTCCATGCGGGGTCGCACGATGTACGTCGTCCCGTTCTCGATGGGCGCCGTCGGCGGCCCGCTCTCGCACATCGGCGTGCAGATCACCGACTCGGCCTACGCCGTCACCTCCATCGGGATCATGACCCGCGTCGGCACCGAGGTCGTCGAGCAAATCGCGGCGGGCAAGCCGTGGGTCAAGACGATCCACTCCGTCGGAGCACCGCTCGAACCGGGGCAGAAGGATGTCTCGTGGCCGTGCAACGACGAGAAGTACATCGTCCACTTCCCCGAGACGCTCGAGGTCTGGTCGTACGGCTCGGGCTACGGCGGCAACGCGATCCTCGCGAAGAAGTGCTTCGCGCTGCGCATCGCCTCGGTGATCGGCCGTGACGAGGGCTGGCTCGCCGAGCACATGCTTCTCATCCGCGTGATCTCGCCCGAGGGCAAGCCGTACCACCTCGCCGCCGCCTTCCCGTCGGCCTGCGGCAAGACGAACCTCGCGATGCTCCGCCCGACGATCCCCGGCTGGCGCGTGGAGACCCTCGGCGACGACATCGCGTGGCTGCGCCCCGGGCAGGACGGACGCCTCTGGGCGATCAACCCCGAGGCCGGCTTCTTCGGCGTCGCGCCCGGCACGGGCGAATCGACCAACGTCACCGCCGTGGAGACCCTGTGGGGGAACACCATCTTCACGAACGTCGCGCTCCGCCCGGACGGCGACGTCTGGTGGGAGGGCCTCACGGACGAGGTTCCCGCCGAGCTCACCGACTGGGAGGGGAACCCCTGGACCCCGGCGTCCGGTCGCCCCGCGGCGCACCCGAACTCGCGCTTCACGGTGAGCGCCGCGCAGTGCCCGCAGATCGCCCCCGACTGGGATGCCGCGGAGGGCGTGCCGATCGACGGCATCCTCTTCGGCGGTCGCCGCGCGACCAACGTGCCGCTCGTCGTCGAGGCGACCGACTGGACGCACGGCGTCTTCCTCGGCTCGAACATCTCGTCCGAGCGCACCGCCGCCGCCGAGGGCACTGTGGGGGAGCTCCGTCGCGACCCGTTCGCGATGCTGCCGTTCTGCGGCTACAACATGGCCGACTACTTCGGCCACTGGCTTAAGGTCGGCCAGAAGCTGCGCTTCGACCGCGCGCCGCGCATCTTCCAGGTCAACTGGTTCCGCAAGGGCGAGGACGGCCGCTTCCTCTGGCCGGGATTCGGCGACAACGCACGCGTGATCGACTGGATCATCCGCCGCATCGAGGGAGTGGTCCCCGCCATCGACAGCCCGATCGGACGGCTGCCGCGCACGGAGGATCTGAACCTCGACGGCATCGAGGTGCCCGATGCCGACCTCGACGCCCTGTTCGCGATCGACCGCGACCTGTGGCTGCAGGAGGCCGAGCTCACGGAGGAGTTCTACCGCACGTTCGAGGGGCGGGTGCCGCCGGCCCTGTACGCCGAACTCGCCGCTCTTCGCTACCGCCTCAAGCTCGCGGCGGTGGG
>ERZ781399.2372-NODE-2372-length-15388-cov-8.380813_pt1 | contig 15388 bp, 10 predicted proteins | sample MGYA00511014_ERZ781399 | MGnify/ENA primary metagenome ERZ781399 (study PRJEB29847, sample SAMN06458254) | wastewater metagenome | isolation source: Wastewater bioreactor | place: South Africa: Cape Town | study: EMG produced TPA metagenomics assembly of the...
TCTCGAGGAAGATCTGGCCGTCGGTGATCGAGATCACGTTGGTCGGGATGTAGGCCGACACGTCGTTGGCCTGGGTCTCGATGACCGGCAGCGCGGTCAGCGAACCGGCGCCGCGCTCGTCATTGAGCTTGGCGGCGCGCTCGAGCAGGCGGGAATGCAGGTAGAACACGTCGCCCGGATAGGCTTCGCGGCCCGGCGGGCGGCGCAGCAGCAGCGACATCTGGCGGTAGGCGACGGCCTGCTTGGAGAGGTCGTCATAGATGATCACGGCGTGCATGCCGTTGTCGCGGAAGTACTCGCCCATGGTGCAGCCGGTGAACGGCGCGAGGTACTGCATCGGCGCCGGGTCCGAGGCGGTGGCGGCGACAACGATGGAATATTCCAGCGCGCCCTGCTCCTCGAGCACCTTGACGAACTGCGCGACGGTGGAGCGCTTCTGGCCGACCGCGACGTAGACGCAGTACAGCTTCTGGCTCTCCGGAGCGCCAGCGACGTTGAGCGGCTTCTGGTTGAGGATGGTGTCGAGCGCGATCGCGGTCTTGCCGGTCTGACGGTCACCGATGATCAGCTCGCGCTGGCCACGGCCGACCGGGATCAGAGCGTCAACCGCCTTGAGGCCGGTCGCCATCGGCTCGTTCACCGACTTGCGCGGAATGATGCCGGGCGCCTTGACGTCGACGCGCTTGCGCTCGGTCGCCTGGATCGGGCCCTTGCCGTCGATCGGGTTGCCGAGCGCGTCGACGACGCGGCCGAGCAGGCCCTTGCCGACCGGGGTGTCCACGATCGAGCGGGTGCGCTTGACGGTCTGGCCTTCCTTGATCTCGCGGTCGGCGCCGAAGATCACGATGCCGACATTGTCGGTTTCGAGGTTCAGCGCCATGCCGCGGGTGCCGTTCTCGAACTCGACCATTTCGCCGGCCTGGACGTTGTCGAGGCCGTAGACGCGGGCGATGCCGTCACCGACCGAGAGAACCTGACCGACCTCGGAGACTTCGGCTTCCTGGCCGAAATTCTTGATCTGGTCCTTGAGGATTGCGGAAATTTCCGCGGCGCGGATGTCCATCAGCCTGCCTCTTTCATCGCGTGCTTGATCGAATTGAGTTTGGTGCGAAGCGAGCTATCGACCATGCGGCTGCCGAGCTTGACGATCAGCCCGCCGATGATCGAAGGATCGATCTTCACGTTGAGGTCGACATCCTTGCCCGACACTGACTTCAGCGCGGCCTTGAGGGCGTCGAGATTCTTGTCGCTCAGCTTCTCGGCAACGGTGACCTCGGCGGTCGCCTCGCCCTTGAACCTGGCCACCAGCGCGCGGAAGGCGCGGATGACGTCCGCCACCGCGAACAGACGGCGGTTGGCGGTGAGAACTTTCAGGAAATTGGCGGTGATGCCGCTAATGCCGGCCCGCTCCAGCACCGCGGACAGCGCCTTGGTCTGCGCCTCGGCGGTGAACACCGGGCTGCGCACCAGGCGCATCAGGTCCGGACTGTCATGGAGCAAAGCGGAAAACGTCTCGAGGTCCGCCTTGACGGCGTCGACGGACTTCTCGTCGCGCGCGAGTTCAAACAGGGCCGTCGCGTAACGACCGGACACGCCCGAAACGGATGGATCTTCAGTGGCCACGAAATGCTCTTCTGCTGTCGACAACCCAAGGAAAAACTCTCGCCAAACCACCGCGCCGAGGGTGGCGCCAAAGCGATGCAAGTCCTTGAGATTCAAGCTTGACTTTGACTTTCAGCGAAAACGGGGACACCCGGTGCCTTGAAAATCGCCGGTTTGCTAACATAGGGCGCGAGCAGGTGCAATATGACGAGATCAGCCAATCGCGCGGACAGGCTTTAAGTCTAAGGATTTCAAGGCGAGGTCGCGTTGCCGCAGCGTTCCGCCGCGGCGAATTCATGCCGCGGCGCAAGCCGGCGCGAACCACCCGGCCGGGGAGCGCATCCCCATACCGCCGAGGTCCATCGGAGCCCTGCCGCCATGCGTTACGGGCGCACCTCACCGGGACAGCCATGCAAAAATAGCGATGGAACGGCCCCGCCAAGTATTCGGCGGCTTTATTTGCCGGCCCGGATTCTGACCATCGCTTTACAGTATTTCAAAGTAAAAATTCCTAAGTAAGTATTTATATTATCAAGTATTCATCTGTCTCGATAGTTCAGTGCGGTATTCCTGTCTGGCGTAATCCTTACAAGGAATAATATCCTTGCCGTGCTTATGCCTTATTATTAGAAGATCGGTCCCGCCACACAAAGACGGGCAACTTCTAGCCTGCGCTGGAACAAATATACGATAACGAGGGACAGACTTGATGATCAATGCTTTACGCCGCGCGGCGCGCCGCTCCTGGAGGGTCCGGAACGCCTCGATGATCGCCGCCGCGACTGTCGCCATGGTCGCCGTCAGCGCGACCTCCGGCAATGCCGCCTCCCGCAAGCATTGGCGGGACGCTCAGGCCTCCGCCGGCCACAGCCGCAGCTTCTCGGGCATGGCCTCTTACTATGGCAACGAGTCCGGCAGCCGCACCGCCTCCGGCCAGCGCTTCAACCAGAACGCCATGACCGCCGCGCACCGCTCGCTGCCGTTCGGAACCCGCCTTCGGGTCACCCATGGCGGCCGCAGCGTGGTCGTCACCGTCAACGATCGCGGCCCGTTCATTCGCGGCCGGGTGCTCGACCTGTCCAAGGGCGCGGCGCACGCCATCGGCCTCACCGGCCGCGGCGTCGGCATGGTGGTCGCGGAAGTTCAGTAAGCGTTACGTTTATGTTGAAAGAGCCGGCGCCGGTTGCGCCGGCTTTTCATTTTCAGCGCGGTTCTTGCTCTCAGCCGTCATGGCCGGGCTTGACCCGGCCATCCACGCATTTCGGCATATAATGAAAGCAAGACGTGGATCACCGGGACAAGCCCGGTGATGACGATCCTGTGCGACGATCGATAACGACGACATCACAAAAAGCTCTGCGGATCGACGTCCACTTCCAGCGTGAGATTGCCTTTGGTCTTCGGCGCGGCGGCGAGCCAGTCGCGCAAATAGCGCGACAGATCGACATGGCGCGCCGACTTCACCAAGAGGCGAAAGCGATAGCGGCCCTTGATCACCGCGAGCGGCGCTTCCGCCGGACCCAGCACCTGCACCGCCTCGTGGCGCGGCGCGGCGGCGGCGAGCTTGCGGGCGAAGCCTTCGGCGCTCGGCCGGTCGCCCGCCGCGACGATCATCGCGGCAAGACGCCCGAACGGCGGATAGAGCGCGGCTTCACGCTGTCTGATCTCGCTGTCGTAGAACGCCTCGCGGTCGCAGGCGACCAGCGCCTTCATCACCGGATGCTCGGGCTGATGGGTCTGCAGGAAACCGACGCCGCGACCCTGCTCGCGCCCGGCGCGGCCGATCACCTGATTGAGCAATTGAAAGGTGCGCTCGGCGGCGCGCGGATCGCCATTGCCAAGACCAAGATCGGCGTCGATCACGCCGACGAGGTTGAGGCGCGGGAAGTTATGGCCCTTCGCCACGAGCTGCGTGCCGATGATGATATCGACGCGGCCCTCGGCGATCTCGTTCAGTTCCGAGCGCATGGTCTCGATGTCGGTGATGAGATCGCTCGACAGCACCATGGTGCGCGCCTCGGGAAACAGCGCGGCAGCCTCCTCCTGCAAGCGCTCGACACCGGGGCCGATGGCGGCGAGCGATTCCTCCGCGCCGCATTGCGGGCACAGATGCGGGCGCGGCACCGAGAAGCCGCAATGATGACAGACGAGACGCTGGCGGAAGCGATGATCGACCAGCCACGCATCGCAGATGTTGCAGGCAAAGCGATGACCGCAGGCGCGGCACAGCGTCAGCGGCGCGTAGCCGCGACGATTGAGGAACAACAGCGCCTGCTCCTTGCGCTCCACCGCGTGGCGCACCTGCTCGGCGAGAGGCGGCGAGATGAAGCGGCCGCGCGGCGGCGCTTCGCGCTTGAGATCGATCGCCTCGATCTGCGGCATGTGCTGGCCGCCGAAACGCGAGGGCAATGCGACGCGGGTATAGCGGCCCTTGCGCGCATTGACCTCGCTTTCCACCGACGGAGTGGCCGAGGCCAGCACCACCGGGATCTTCGCGATGTGGCCGCGCACCACCGCCATGTCTCGGGCATGATAATGCGCGCCGTCGCTCTGCTTGTAGGCCTGATCGTGTTCCTCATCGACCACGATCAGGCCAAGATCGGCGTAGGGCAGGAACAGCGCCGAGCGCGCGCCGACCACCGCGCGCGCCTCGCCCGACGCCACCGCCGCCCAGTTGCGCGCGCGGGTGCGCGGAGTGAGTTCGGAATGCCATTCCAGCGGACGCTCGCCGAAGCGCTGGGCGAAGCGCTCGAGGAATTGTCCGGTCAGCGCGATCTCCGGCATCAGGATCAGCGCCTGTCTGCCACGCCGGATGGTTTCCGCCACCGCCTCGAAATAGACTTCGGTCTTGCCCGAGCCGGTGACGCCGTCGAGCAACGCGACGCGAAAGCCGTCCTCCGCCGCCATCGCCTTTAGCGTCGCGGCGGCGCTTTGCTGTTCCGGTGAGAAATCCGCCGCGGCGAAATCCGGATCCGGCTCCGGCACCTTCTCGCGCGGCAACGGCTCGACCGCGAACGTGCCTTCATCGACCAGACCATCGATCACCGAGGCGCTGACGCCGGCCTCGCGCACCACATCCGATTTGGCGTGCAGCAGCCCATCCGACAGGCATTCGACGGCGCGGCGCCGCGCCGGGGTCATGCGCTGCGGCGGCGTGCCGATGAGGCGTACACCAAGCCGCACGCGCTCGGGACCGAGATGTTCGCCCATCCGCAGCGTCATCCGCAGCACCATGCCGCGCGCCGACAGCGTGTAGTCCGCGACCCAATCGACGAAACGGCGCAGTTCCTCGCGCAGCGGCGGCACGCCAATCGGTTCGCCGGCATCCTTGAGACGATTGTGCAGTCGCGGATCGGGATTCGGATTGTCCGCCCACACCACGGCGGTGACCTCGCGCGCGCCGAGCGGCACCGTCACGACATCGCCGGGCGCGAGGGTGCTGCCGTCGGGAACGCGGTAGGAATAGGTGCGGTCGAGCGCCACGGGGACGAGAACGTCGACAACTCGTCTGGCCATGGTGGGAGACGCCCGGATTAAGACGGAGATAACGAAAAGGGTGCGATAAACCGATTCCTGTCAAGCGCAGGGATCGCGAGACATATGATGGCCAAAGCCGCCGCCGCAACCGACGCTCCGGACAGCGGGCACCTGATCTGCGCCGCGCCGGACCTGCAAGCCGAGATCGCGCGCTGGCTGACCCATCTGCGCAGCGAGCGGCGGCTGTCGCCCAAGACGCTAGAAGCCTATGAGCGCGACCTGCGCCAGTGCCTGGTGTTCCTTGGCGAGCATTGGGGCGGCGCGGTGACGCTGCCGAAATTCGCCAATATCGAGACCATGGACGTGCGCGCCTTCATGGCCGCGCGCCGCGCCGACGAGATCGGCGGCCGCTCGCTGATGCGGGCGCTGGCCGGGCTGCGCTCGTTCGGCAAGTTTCTGGAACGCGAGGGCAAGGGCAAGGTCGGCGCGCTGTCGGCGATCCGCGCGCCGAAGATCGGCAAGAGCCTGCCGAAGCCGATCCAGATGCAGGCGGCGAAGCAGATGGCCGACGCCGAGATCCGCGCCGGCGAGGATCGCGAGCCGTGGATCTGGGCGCGCGACGCCGCGGTGATGGCATTACTCTATGGCTCGGGCCTGCGCATTTCCGAGGCGCTCGGCCTCAAGCGACGCGACATTCCCCCGCCCGGCGGCAGCGATGTGATCACCGTGATCGGCAAGGGCAACAAAACCCGGATGGTGCCGGTGCTGCGGACCGTGCAGGATCTGATCGCGGACTACATCAAGGCCTGCCCACATCATCTGGCCGCCGACGCGCCACTGTTCGTCGGCGCGCGCGGCGGCCCGCTGTCGCCGCGCATCATCCAGCTCACCATGGCGCGGCTGCGCGGCGCGCTCGGCCTGCCCGACAGCGCGACGCCGCATGCGCTGCGCCATTCCTTCGCCACCCATCTGCTATCGCGCGGCGGCGACCTGCGCGCGATTCAGGAACTGCTCGGCCACGCCTCGCTCTCGACCACGCAGATTTATACCGGCGTCGACGCCGAGCGGCTGATGGACGTCTATCGCACCGCGCATCCGAGGGCGTAATACCGGACAAGCGTGGCCGGCGCGCCTCACTCGGAAATTGTCATGGGGCGGCATGCCGGCCGGCCTTGCGCGGCAACCGCGGTTCGGTCAATCGTGGCGCTCCTCAACCACGGAGACCGACCCGCATGGGCGCGCATGAGAGCATGGAACACGCCGAGCATGCGGAGCACGCCTCCAGCTCCAACAAGAAGATCGCGCTGCTGATCGCGGTCATCGCGCTGTTCCTGGCGCTGTCCGAAACGCTCGGCAAGAGCGCGCAGACCGAAGCGATCAGCAAGAACGTCGAGGCTTCCAACCTGTGGGCGTTCTTCCAGGCCAAGAGCATCCGCCGCACCACGGTGCAGACCGCCGCCGAGGAGATGAAGCTCTATAGCGGGCTCTTCACCGACGAGGCGCTGAAGGCGGCCGCGGCGAAGCAGCTCGACGACTGGAAGACAACCGCGGCGCGCTACCGCAACGAGCCGGAGACCGGCGAAGGCTCCGAGCAGCTGGCCGCGCGCGCCAAGCATGCCGAGCACCAGCGCGATCTCGCCTCGGCGAAGTATCATCACTTCGAGCTTGCCTCCGCCGCGTTCCAGATCGGCATCGTGCTGGCCTCGGCCACCATCATCACCGGCATGGTGGCACTGGCCTGGGGCTCGGGCCTGCTGGCGCTGGTCGGCCTCGCCTTCACCGGCATCGGCCTGTTCGCGCCGCATGCCGTGCATCTGATGTAGGGCAGATATCTTCCTCATGGTGAGGAGCGAAGCAACGCTTCGCGTCTCGAACCATGAGACCTAAATACATCTGCGCATGCAGCCTCACCCTTCGAGACGCGCGCCATAGCAGGCGTAGCCTGCGTAGATCTGGTTAGAGCGCGCTCCTCAGGATGAGGGCTGCCGCGACATCTGCACCCGGCGGCGCAGGCGCTGCACGAAACCCGCCGACGAGCGGCGGCGCAGACGCCGCCATGCCAGCTCGATCTGGCGGCGGAAGGGCGCCAGCAATTCATGCGCCCGCTCGCGCAGCATCAGGATGGTTTCGTAGAGCCAGCGGAACCACGCCATCCGCAGCAATTTGTTACGGGTGATATCGAACACGAAGGCGGTGACGCCGACGCCGAGCAGCTTGGCCAGCAGGATGACCATGCCGGCGCTGATGAAATATTTGTGCGCCAGCAGCCAGACCCCGACCACCTTCAGCGGCAGCAGCGGCAATGCCGGGATGATGAAGACGAGAAGGCTCGCCCCCGGCGACAGATGCCGCACCCGCGCCGCGCACCACGCTTTCAGCGCGCGCAGCGGAATGCGATCGACCACGCGCGCCACGATCGGCTGCAGGTGATCCCACAGCCACGCCTCGATCAAAAAGATCGTGGCGAGCACAACCCAGAGCGGACGAAGCAGCCGGCGCATTGTTCTCCTTCAGCCACGCAAAACCGGCGCATCGGCGCGCGCGGCGAATCGATGTCTTCACCGGGTGATATGTGGTGTGCCGCCACGGCTTATCTGCGGCGGGAGGCGCACGATCCCGTGATCACGGGAGTTGATTTTGTTTGACAAACACCTTGGCCCGTCGTGGCCGGGCTTGTCCCGGCCATCCACGCCTTAAGAAACTTCAATGAAGAAAGACGTGGATCACCGGGTCAAGCCCGGTGATGACGACTGAGTGCGTGACATGCGTTCGCGCGGACTCGCACAATTCACCACATTCCGTAAAAACAAAACGGCGGGACTCACGTCCCGCCGTTCACGATATCAGTGCCGCGATCGATATCGCGCGCGTCGCCTCACATATGAATGGCGCGTTTGGCCACCGCGAGAGCGGCTTCCTTGACGGCCTCGGAACGGGTCGGATGCGCATGGCAGGTGCGGGCGAGATCTTCCGCCGCGCCGCCGAACTCCATCAGCACCGCCGCCTCGTGGATCATCTCGCCGGCTTCCGCGCCGATGATGTGCGCGCCGAGCACGCGGTCGGTCTTGGCGTCGGCGAGAATCTTCACAAAGCCGTCGGTGGTCTGGTTGACCTTGGCGCGCGCATTGGCGGTGAACGGAAACTTGCCGACATTGTACGCCACGCCCGCCTGCTTCAGTTCTTCCTCGGTCTTGCCGACCGAAGCGACTTCCGGCGCGGTGTAGATCACGCTCGGGATCACATCGTAATTGGTGTGGCCGGCCTGCCCCGCGAGGATTTCCGCCACCGCGACGCCTTCATCCTCCGCCTTGTGCGCCAGCATCGGCCCGGCGATGACGTCGCCGATGGCGTAGATGCCCTTCACGCTGGTGGCGAAGTGATTATCGGTCTTGACGCGGCCGCGCTCGTCGAGCGCGACGCCGGCTTCCTTCAGGCCGAGGCCTTCGGTGTACGGCACGCGGCCGATCGCGACCAGCACCACATCGGCCTCGACGGTCTCCGCCTTGCCGCCGGCCGCCGGTTCGATCTGCACCTTGAGCGTCTTGCCCGCGGAATCGACGCCGGTGACCTTCATGCCGAGCTTGAAGGTGAAGCCCTGCTTTTCGAGAATGCGCTGGAACGATTTGGCGATCTCGCCATCCATGCCGGGAATGATGCGGTCGAGGAATTCGACCACGGTGACCTGCGCGCCGAGCCGCCGCCACACCGAGCCGAGTTCGAGCCCGATCACGCCGGCGCCGACCACCAGCAGCCGGCCCGGCACCTTGTCGAGGGTAAGCGCGCCGGTCGAGGACACGATGCGCTTCTCGTCGATCTCGATGCCTTTCAGCTTCGCCACATCCGAGCCGGTGGCGATGACGATGTTTTTCGTCTCCAGCGTCTGGGTCTTGCCGCTTGCGTCCTTCACCTCGACCTTGCCGGGCCCGGCGATACGCCCGGTGCCGGCGAAGGTCTCGATCTTGTTCTTCTTGAACAGGAAGCCGATGCCCTTGACGTTGCCGTCGACGCCCTCGCTCTTGAACGTCATCATCGCGGCGAGATCGAGCTTCGGCGTGCCGGCATTGATGCCCATCTTCGGCAGCAGATGCGCAACCTCCTCGAAGCGTTCGGAGGCTTGCAGCAGCGCCTTGGAGGGAATGCAGCCGACATTGAGGCAGGTGCCGCCGAAGGTCGGGTTCTTCTCCACCACCGCGACCTTCATGCCGAGTTGCGCCGCGCGAATGGCGCAGACATAGCCGCCCGGGCCGGTGCCGATAACGATGAGATCGAAAGACATCAGAAACAACTCCGAACTTTCCATCGTCATGCCCGGCTAAAGCAGTCGCAGACTGCGTGAACTTGTCTGCGTGCCGGGCATCCACGTCTTCTTTTCAGCGAGAACGAGCCAAGAAAACGTGGATGGCCGGGTCAAGCCCGGCCATGACGGATGATTTGGAATTAAAGATCCAGCACCAGCCGCGCGGGGTCTTCGAGGTTTTCCTTGACGCGGACCAGGAAGGACACCGCGTCCTTGCCGTCGATCACGCGGTGATCGTAGGACAGCGCCAGATACATCATCGGCCGGATCTCGACCTTGCCGCCGATCGCCACCGGACGCTCCTGGATCTTGTGCATACCGAGAATGCCGGACTGCGGCGCGTTGAGAATCGGCGTCGACATCAGGGAGCCGTAGACGCCGCCATTGGTGATGGTGAAGGTGCCGCCCTGCATCTCGTCGATCTTGAGCTGACCGTCGCGCGCACGCTTGCCGTAATCGGCGATGGTCTTCTCGATCTCGGCGATCGACTTGTGATCGCATTCGCGCACCACCGGCACCACCAGGCCCTTGTCGGTGCCGACCGCGACGCCGATGTGGTAGTAGTTCTTGTAGATCAGGTCGCCACCGTCGATCTCGGCGTTGACCGCCGGGATTTCCTTCAGCGCCTGCACGCAGGCCTTCACGAAGAAGCCCATGAAGCCGAGCTTGCCGCCGTGCTTCTTCTCGAACAGATCCTTGTAGTGGTTGCGCAGCGCCATGACGTTGGTCATGTCGACCTCGTTGAAGGTCGTCAGCATCGCGGCGGTGTTCTGCACGTCCTTGAGGCGGCGCGCGATGGTCTGGCGCAGCCGCGTCATCTTCACCCGCTCCTCGCGCGCGGCATCGTCGGCCGGTGACGGCGCGCGGACCTGAATCGCGGCGGCCGGCTGGTTCACCGCCGTGGGCGATGAGGCGGCGCGCTCGATCGCGGCCAGCATGTCGCCCTTGGTGACGCGGCCATCGCGGCCCGAGCCCGGCACGGTGGAGGCATCGACGCCGCTTTCGGCCGAGAGCTTGCGCACCGAGGGGGCCTGCGGCGCATCGGCGGGCGGAGATTTTTGCGCGGGCGCGGACGCGGCGGCAGCGGGTTTGGCCGGCGCGGATTCGGCGGGCTTGGCCGCGGCAGCGGCGGCAGGCTTGGCGCCGCCGGCGCCTTCCGAAATCTGGCCGAGCAGCGCGCCGACCGCGACGGTCTCGCCATCCTTGGCGACGATCTCGCCAAGCGTGCCGGCGATGGGCGCGGGTACTTCGATGGTGACCTTGTCGGTCTCGAGCTCCACCAGGGGCTCGTCGACCGCGACCGCATCGCCGGTCTTCTTGAACCAGCGGCCAATGGTCGCCTCGGTGACGGATTCACCAAGGGTCGGAACGCGAATTTCAGCCATATTTTGTCCTCTTGCGTCGCGAGCGGCAGGGAGCCGTCAACGCCTCGTCAGTATCGCTTCAACCAAATCCCCGTCAGCCCAGCGCCTCGTCGAGCAGCGCCTTGAGCTGGGCGAGATGCTTCGACATCAGGCCGGTCGCGGTCGCGGCGGCCGCGGCGCGCCCGGCATAGCGCGGCCGCTTGCCGGCGGCGCCGATCTGATTGAGCACCCACTCAAGATACGGCTCGATGAAGTGCCACGCGCCCATATTGCGCGGCTCCTCCTGGCACCAGACGAATTCCGCGCCCCTGAAGCGCTCCAGCACCTGCACCAGCGTCTTCAGCGGCACCGGATAGAGCTGCTCGATGCGCAGCAGATAGATGTCGTCGACGCCGCGCTTCTCGCGCTCCTCGTAAAGGTCGTAATAGACCTTGCCCGAGCACAGCACGACACGGCGCATCTTGTTGTCGGGGACGAGATTGATCTCGCCGCCGTGCTCGGCGTCGTCGAGCAGCACGCGGTGGAACGAGGTATCCGGCCCCATTTCGGAGAGCTTCGACACCGCGCGCTTGTGGCGCAGCAGCGACTTCGGCGTCATCAGGATCAGCGGCTTGCGGATCTCGCGCTTGAGCTGGCGGCGCAGCACATGGAAGTGGTTGGCGGGCGTGGTCGAATAGACCACCTGCATGTTGTCTTCCGCGCACATCTGCAGGAAGCGCTCGAGCCGCGCAGAGGAGTGCTCCGGCCCCTGGCCTTCATAGCCATGCGGCAGCATGCAGACGAGGCCGGACATGCGCAGCCATTTGCGCTCGGCCGAGGAGATGAACTGGTCGATCACCACCTGCGCGCCGTTGGCGAAGTCGCCGAACTGCGCTTCCCAGATGGTCAGCGCGTTCGGCTCGGTGAGCGAATAGCCGTATTCGAAGCCGAGCACGGCTTCCTCGGACAGCATCGAGTTGATGACCTCGTACTGGCCCTGCTCGCCGCCGAGATGGTTGAACGGCGTGTAGCGGCTCTCGTCCTCCTGATCGAACAGCACCGAATGGCGCTGCGAGAAGGTGCCGCGCTCCGAATCCTGCCCGGAGAGGCGGACGCGGTGATTTTCCTTGAGCAGCGTGCAGAACGCCAGCGCCTCGCCGGTCGCCCAGTCGATCCCCTCGCCGGTCTCGATCGCCTTGGCACGGCTGTCGAGGAAACGCTGCACGGTGCGGTGAACGCGGAAGCCGTCCGGCACCACGGTGATCGCGCGGCCGATGTCGCGCATGACATCGAGCGACATGCCGGTATCGCCGCGGCGCGGATCCTCGCCGAGATCGGCGGACTTGAAGCCGGCCCATTTGCCGTCGAGCCAGTCGGCCTTGTTCGGCTTGTAGCCGGTGCCGGCCTCCAGCTCGGCGTCGAGCCGGGCGCGCCAGTCGGCCTTGGCCTTGTTGACCTCGCCCTCGGTGACCACGCCCTCGGCAATCAGCCGCTTGGCGTAGATGTCGAGCGTCGAGGGATGGCCCGCGATCTTGCGGTACATCACCGGCTGGGTGAACGCGGGCTCGTCGCCCTCGTTGTGACCGTGCCGGCGATAGCAGAACATGTCGATGACGACCGGCTTGTGGAATTTCTGCCGGAATTCGATCGCCACCTTGGCGGCGAACACCACCGCTTCCGGATCGTCGCCGTTCACATGGAAGATCGGCGCGTCGATCATCTTCGCCACGTCCGAGGGATAGGGCGAGGAACGCGAGTAACGCGGATAGGTGGTGAAGCCGATCTGGTTGTTGACGATGAAATGCAGCGAGCCGCCGGTGCGGTACCCCTTCAGGTCCGACAGCGCGAAACATTCGGCCACCACGCCCTGGCCGGCGAAGGCGGCGTCGCCATGCATCAGGAGCGGCAGCACCGAGATGCGGTCATCCGGCGGATCGCCGTTCTGGTCTTCCTTGGCGCGCGCCTTGCCCATCACCACCGGATCGACGATCTCGAGATGCGAGGGGTTGGCGGTCAGCGACAGATGCACCTTGTGGCCGTCGAACTCGCGATCCGACGAGGCGCCGAGATGGTATTTGACGTCGCCCGAGCCCTCGACCTCGTCGGGGTTGGCCGAGCCGCCCTTGAATTCGTGGAACAGCGCGCGGTGCGGCTTGCCCATCACCTGGGTCAGCACGTTGAGGCGGCCGCGATGCGGCATGCCGACCACGATGTCGCGCAGGCCGAGATTGCCGCCGCGCTTGATGATCTGCTCCAGCGCCGGGATCAGCGCCTCGCCGCCATCGAGACCGAACCGCTTGGTGCCGGTGAATTTGAGATCGCAGAATTTCTCGAAGCCCTCGGCCTCGACCAGCTTCATCAGGATGGCGCGGCGGCCCTCGCGGGTGAAGGAGATTTCCTTGTCCGGACCCTCGATGCGCTCCTGAATCCACGCCTTCTGCTGCGGATTGGAGATGTGCATGAACTCGACGCCGAGCGTCTGGCAATAAGTGCGCTCGCAGATCGCGACGATCTCGCGCAGCGTGCCGTATTCGAGGCCGAGCACGTGATCGAGGAAGATCCTGCGGTCGTAGTCGCTGTCCTCGAAGCCGTAGGAGCGCGGATCGAGTTCCTCATGATCCGGCTGGCTCTCGATGCCGAGCGGATCGAGGTTGGCGTGGAAATGGCCGCGCATGCGGTAGGCGCGAATCAGCATCAAAGCGCGCACCGAATCGCGGGTCGCCTGCAGGATGTCGGGCGCGCCCTTGAAGCCGCCCGGCGCGGCCGACTTCGCCGCGATCTTGCTGGTGATGACCTGTTCGACCTGGGCCCAGTTGCTGTCGAGCGCCGAGGTCAGCTCGTCGCTCGGGGTCGGCGGCCAGTGCGGCTTCTCCCAGGACGGCCCCCTGGCGTTGCTTTCGATATCGGCCGGGGTGTCCTTCAGGCTCTTGAAGAACTCCTGCCATTCGGGATCGACCGAGGCCGGATCGGCCTCGAAACGGGCGTAGAGGTCGTCGATGAAGGTGGCGTTGGCGCCGTCGAGGAAGGAAGTGAGAGCGAAATTGGCGTTCGCAGCCTGGCGAGACATAATCGCGTCCTGAATTGGATGGCGCCGAAAAACCGAATGCGCGTTCGATTTGGCGATCTCGATACGATACTCGTACCTTTTACCCTATTTAGGGCGAAAGTTCGCGGTGAAAACACCCAAGAGCTGAATTAGCAATTCGAACTATCGCAAAACGCATGCCCTGGCGTGCGAAATACCAAATGGAATTTTTGTCGCAGCGACCAAAGTCGCAGACGACTACTGACAAAACGGCCGGTCTCGCGACCGGCCGTTCCACCAGACGAAATATTGCGGGTTTGAATTATTTGCCGAGCAGATCGGGCGCGATCTTCTTGCAGGCATCGACCAGACCCTGGACCGCGGCGACCGACTTGTCGAAGCCTTCGCGATCCTTGCCGGACAATTCGATCTCGACGATGCGCTCGACGCCCTTGGCGCCAATCACCACCGGCACGCCGACATACATGTCCTTGACGCCGTATTCGCCGTTGAGATGCGCGGCGCAGGGCAGCACGCGCTTCTTGTCGCGCAGATAGCTCTCGGCCATCGCGATCGCGGAGGCGGCCGGGGCGTAGAAAGCCGAGCCGGTCTTGAGCAGGTTGACGATCTCGGCGCCGCCATTGCGGGTGCGGTTGACGATCTCGTCGAGACGAGCCTGCGAGGTCCAGCCCATCTTGATCAGGTCGGGCAGCGGGATGCCGGCCACGGTGGAGTATTTCACCAGCGGCACCATGCTGTCGCCGTGGCCGCCGAGCACGAAGGCGGTGACGTCCTCGACCGAGACGTTGAACTCGTCGGCGAGGAAATAGCGGAAGCGCGCCGAGTCCAGCACGCCGGCCATGCCGACCACCTTGCTGGCGGGCATGCCCGAGGACTTCTGCAGCGCCCAGACCATGGCGTCGAGCGGGTTGGTGATGCAGATCACGAAAGCGTTCGGGGCGTACTGCTTGATGCCCTCGCCGACCGACTTCATCACCTTCAGGTTGATGCCGATCAGGTCGTCGCGGCTCATGCCGGGCTTACGCGGCACGCCGGCGGTGACGATGATGACGTCGGCGCCCTTGATGTCCTCGTAGGAGTTCGTGCCCTTGTAGCCGGCGTCGAAGCCGTCGACCGGCGAGGACTCGGCGATGTCCAGGCCCTTGCCCTGCGGGATGCCCTCGGCGATGTCGAAGAGGACGACGTCCCCGAGTTCCTTCAGGCCGGCGAGGTGGGCGAGCGTGCCGCCGATCTGGCCGGAACCGATGAGGGCAATCTTCTTGCGGGCCATAGCCTAGTCCTTCTCTTCTGGCGCTTCGCTCGACACCGGCCATCGCCGGCTTCGATCATCTGAATGCCTTGGCCACGATATCGTGGCGCGACGAAAGGCCGGCAGCCCGGCCAAACCGTGGGTTCCTTTGGCCCAAACCGGCCTTTTGCCGCAACCCTTGCCCAAAAAGCGGCTTTTACGGGGCAACCCCGCTACGGCGCCGGAGTCAAATCCTCCCGACTCTGGTTTTTCAATGACTTGCAAAGACGCACGCCGGCCCTGCGCATCGTCATCTCGTCAAAATCGCACAATTACAATTTACAGATATTGTAATTGGTCACCGGATTTTTCACACGATGCCGCTGCCGAGCACG
>ERZ781399.2375-NODE-2375-length-15377-cov-3.530544_pt1 | contig 15377 bp, 13 predicted proteins | sample MGYA00511014_ERZ781399 | MGnify/ENA primary metagenome ERZ781399 (study PRJEB29847, sample SAMN06458254) | wastewater metagenome | isolation source: Wastewater bioreactor | place: South Africa: Cape Town | study: EMG produced TPA metagenomics assembly of the...
GCTCGAGCACCTGGGCGATCTCGGGGTCGACCTCGGCGAGCGGGGCGTTGAAGTACGGATCGGTCATCGTGTCCTCCTGGTGGGCGGGTGTTCTCGAGACGCCGTCGCTGCGCAACGGCACCCGATCATCGAGCTACCCGACCCAGGCGAACGGTCGATTGCCAAGTGGTCGCTCCCCGGTGGTGGTCCACCTCAACGCCAGTCGCGACACGATGAGCATATCGGATGCCACTAGGCTGACCCCACCCTATTTGTTAGGATTCTTTACATGAAGCGTCGGCGACCCCCCGTCCTGCCCGCCCCGGTCTCCCTGGAGGCATCCGATGCCGCGCCGTTCGCCCTCGCGGCGAGCACGGCCATCACGGGCGATGCGGAGGCGGTCCGGGCGCTCCGCGCGGCCGTCCGCGCACGCACCGGGCTACCGGAAGTGCCCGCGTCGCGCGCGGCCGACGCCACCATCGCCCTGACCCTCACCGCGGACGGACCGGCCGAGTCGTACGGGCTGGATGCCTCGGCGGCGGGTGTCACCGTGACGGGCGCCGACGCGGCAGGCCTCTACTACGGCATCCAGACCCTCGTCCAGCTGATCACTCGCGCGGGGGACGGGTGGGAGATCCCCGCCGTGCACATCGCCGACGCACCGCGATTCGCCTACCGCGGGGTCAGGCTCGACGTCGCCCGACACTTCCACCCCGTGAGCACCGTGCAGGCGTACATCGAGCGCGCGGCGAGCCTCAAGTTCAATGTGCTGCACCTCCACCTCTCGGACGATCAGGGGTGGCGGCTCGAGATCGCCTCGCGCCCGCTTCTCACCGAGAAGGCGTCGGCAACCGCGGTCGGCGGCGATCCGGGCGGGTTCTACACGCAGGCCGACTATCGCGCGATCATCGAGCACGCGGCCGCGCACCACATGATCGTCGTGCCCGAGATCGATCTCCCCGGCCACACGCACGCCGTCTCTCTCGCCTACCCGGAACTGTCCGAACAGCCCGTCCTGAGCGATCACATCATCGAGGTGGCGACCGAGCACGGCGGCGGGCTGCCCGAGAACGGCGTCTCGTACGAAGGGATGGCGGTCGGGTTCTCGTCGTTGAAGATCCACGACGAGTCGACCTGGTCGTTCCTCGCCGACGTGCTCGGCGAAGTCGCACGGACGACCCCGGGACCGTATCTGCACATCGGCGGCGACGAATGTCTCGGCACGGCCCCCGCGGACTACGCCGCCTTCGTCGACCGCGTGACAGCGCTCGTCGCGCATCTCGGGAAGGCCCCGATCGCCTGGCACGAGGCCGGCGCATCGTCGGGCATCCACCCCTCGACCCTCGGGCAGTACTGGGGGTTCGTCACGCCGACGGACGGCATGGACGACAAGGCGCACACGTTCACGGACCTCGGGTCCTCTCTCATCCTGTCGCCCGCCGACGCGATCTACCTCGACATGAAGTTCGACGCCGACTCGCCTCTCGGACTGACGTGGGCCCGCGGGGTGACGAGCGCCCGACGCTCGTACGAGTGGGACCCGGCATCCGTCATCGCGGGCGTGGGCGACGAACAGATCCTCGGCGTCGAGGCGCCGCTGTGGTCCGAGACCGTCCGCACGCTCGACGACATCGACGCGCTCGCCTTCCCCCGGATCGCATCGGCGGCCGAGGCCGCATGGTCCCCCGCCGTCGGGACGAGCGAGCTGCGCACCTGGGAGTCCTTCGCGGCGCGCGTCGCCGCCATGGCACCGCTCTGGAAGAGCCAGGGCATCGGGTTCACACGCCTTCGGGGCATCCCCTGGAGCGACGACACGGAAGAGGTCCGCTCATGACCACCGTCATCCACTCCGTCCGCCTCATCGACGACGGCGCCGTGACTCCGGATGCCTGGATCGCGTTCGCCGACGGGCTCGTGCAGGCGACCGGCACGGGCGGGGCGTGGCGTGAGCTTCCCGCGGCCGACGTGATCGACGGGCATGGAGCCCACCTCGCCCCCGGCTTCGTCGACATCCACGGTCACGGCGGCGGCGGCGCGTCGTTCGACGACGGTGTGGAGGCGATCCGCACAGCGCGGGCGATGCACCTCGCGCACGGCACGACCCGCGCCGTGGTCTCGCTCGTCACCGCATCGATCGACGACCTCGCGCGCCGGGTCGCGGTCGTCGCCGACCTCGTCGAGCGCGATGCGACGATCCTCGGCTCACATCTCGAGGGCCCGTTCCTCGACGTCGGACACAAGGGCGCCCACACCGAGAGCCTGCTGTGCCCCGCGGACGCGGCCTCCGTCGCCCGCCTCGTCGACGCCGGCCGCGGCACCGTCCGCCAGGTGACGCTCGCCCCCGAACTGCCCGGTGGCCTCGAGGCCACCGCGCAGTTCGTCGCCGCCGGCGTCGCGGTCGCCGTCGGCCACACCGCCGCCACCGAGGCCGAGGCCCGTGCCGCGTTCGATGCCGGCGCAACGATCCTCACGCATGCGTTCAACGCGATGCCCGGGATCCATCACCGCGCCCCGGGACCGGTCATCGCCGCGATGCGCGACGAGCGCGTCACGCTGGAACTCATCGCCGATGGCACCCACGTGCATCCCGACGTCATCTCGCTCGCCTTCGCGGGCGCACCCGGCCGGATCGCGCTCATCACCGATGCGATGGCGGCGGCCGGGGCATCCGATGGGCACTACGAGCTCGGTGGGCTCGCCGTCACCGTCACCGCCGGCACGGCGCGCCTGGACTCGAATGGCGCGATCGCGGGGTCGACGCTGACGCAGGATGCCGCGCTTCGCCTCGTCGTCCGGGGCGGACTCGCACTCCCCACCGCGATCGCCGCGCTGACCTCGGTGCCTGCCCGGGCCATCGGCGTCGCGGGGCGCTACGGGAGCCTGCGCCCGGGCGCTAGCGCGGACGCGGTCGTCCTCGACGACGACCTGCGGGTCCGGCAGGTCTGGGTGAACGGCGCCCGCGAGGTCTGACGCCGCCGCAGACGACCGCGGGGCGGAGACGCTCCCCCGCGCCTCCGCCCCGCTCTCCGGTTCCGTTGCGGGCAAGCCCCGCCCGCTACCGGATCCGGCAGACGGTCCGCAGGCTCATCACCCCCCGCGCACCTGTCTCCCACAGGTGTGCGAGAAAACCGTCTGATCAAGAGATGCCTCGGGCCGGGATCTATGACGCGACTTCTCGGATTATTTTCTGCGCGCCCCTCTCGGCATCCGTCAGGGGATCGCGTTCACCATCGGATCAGGGAAAATGGGAAGGTCGCGTCATGATCCGGGCGCGACGGAGTCTCTTTGTCGAGACACACCATCACCGCTGTACGCGAGTGGACACCGCATGACCGAGCACGACGACACGCGCCCCGATGTCACCGACATCGCCGACGCGGATCTCGTGCTGCGTACGCGCGCGGGGGACGCGGACGCATACGCGGAGCTGTGGCGTCGCCACTACCGGTCCGGCATCGTGGTGGCGAACTCCATCACCTCCGCATTCGACGCGGACGACCTCGTGCAGGAGTCCTACGCGCGGATCTATCAGACCATCCAGCGCGGCGGCGGGCCCACGGGCGCCTTCCGCGCCTATCTGTTCACGAGTATCCGCAACACAGCGGCGCGTTGGGGTCAGGCCCGACGCGAGACGTCGGCCGATGAACTCGAGTCCGTCGCCGACCCGGATGCCGAGGCGCACGCCACGGACGAGGCGCTCGACCGGAGCCTGACGACGCAGGCCTTCCGCAGCCTTCCGACGCGTTGGCAGGAAGTGCTCTGGTACACCGAGATCGAGCAGATGAAGCCTTGGGAGGTCGCTCCACTGCTCGGGATGAAGGCGACGGCGGTTGCGCAGCTGGCCTTCCGTGCGCGCGAAGGCCTGCGTGAGGCGTGGGTGCAGGGGCACCTGCGCGCAGCGCCCGCCGAATCGGAGTGCCGCTGGACGATCGAGCACCTCGGTGCGTACGCGCGCGGGAATCTCGGCCGCCGCGATGTCGCAAAGATCGAGGCGCACCTGGCGGGGTGCACGCGCTGCACGATCGTCGCCGCCGAGGCGCAGGATGTCTCTCGCCGACTCGCACTGATACTCCTTCCGCTCACGCTCGGTGCAGGCGGGGCGACGGCCTACCTCGCGACTCTGCAGGGCGGCTCGGCGCCGATCGTCGCGCTCGCTGCGGGGGTGTCGCCCGTGATGCCGGACACCGTCCTGACCACCGGTACGGGGGGCCTCGGCGGCACGACGGGCGCTGCGGGCGGGGTCGCCGGAACCGGTGGCGCCGCGGGTGGTGTCGTGGGAGCCGCGGCCGCGAGCGGCGCGCCCGGGAGTGTCGGCGCGCTCGTCGGGGTCGCCGCCGCCGCGGTCCTCGTGGTCGGAGGCGTGGCGACCGCCGTCGTCGTCCCGCAGCTGGTCGCTCAGGCCGAGACGACCGCGTCGACGAGCGCGGATGCCGGCCGGGATACCGACGCCGCAGCGGATGCCTCGTCGGACGATGACGCCGCCGCGCCGGTGGCATCCGCATCGCCCCAGCCGAGCGACCTGCCTTCGACGACGCCGACCGCGAGCATCCCGGTCGACGACGTGTCGCCGGCCCCCGCTCCCGCGCGTCCGCGGGTGCGTCCTCCCCAGGCGCCGGCACCTGCGCCGACCCAGCCCGCCGCGCAGCCGACGACACCTTCCGCACCGACGCCCACCCCGACGCCCACGCCGACTCCGGAGCCGACGCCGACAACCACCCCGACCCCCGAACCGACGCTCACCCCGGAGCCGACGCCCACACCCACACCCACACCCACACCCACACCCACACCCACACCCACACCGACACCGACACCGACACCCACGATCCCGGCGGGTGCCCCCAAGGTGATCAGCGAGGTGTACGACCTCCTCGACTTCCGCGCATCCATCGTCGTCGACGGCGAGCCCGGAGCGGCCTTCGCCCTCCTCGGCGGCCGCGAAGTGGTCGCGACGGGGGTCCTCGGTGACGACGGACGCGCCACGATCGAGTTCTCGGTCGCTCTCGACGTCTGGCTCCTTACGACCTACACCGCCGTCTACCTCGCGGAGTGACGCGGAGAGCCTCCTCAGGCGCCGCGTAGACTGGACGCCATGTCCGATCTGCCTCCCGTCCGGCCCACGGCTCCCGAAAAGCCCACCGTCGGCACGGCAAGCGCGGCCGGAACACGCCCCGCTCTCGATGCCGTCGACGTCCTCGCCTTCCTGTGCGAGCTGTTCGCATTCGGCACCTTCGCGGTCTGGGGATTCACCGCGTGGGCCTTCCCCTGGAACATCGTCCTCGGGATCGCCGCGCCGCTCGTCGCAATCCTCCTGTGGGCGTTCTTCGTGTCGCCTCGCGCCGTGATCGCCGTGCACCCGTTCGTCCGCGCGCTCGTCGAACTGCTCGTCTACGCCTCGGCGACGATCATCTGGTGGACGAGCGGCAGCCCGTGGATCGGACTCGCATTCGCCCTCGTCGCTGTGACGGTCGGTCTCGTCGCCGGACGCCGCCGCCTGGCATGAGCCGCTCCGACGTCGTCGCGAGGCTCTTCGCCGCGCTCGGCGATCGTGTCGACGTCGACCCCGGAGAGCTCGACGCGGCGCGCGCGGACAAGTCCGGTCAGGCCGCCGCGGGAACACCTCTGGCGATCGTGCACGCCGTCTCCGTCGAAGACGTGCAGGAGACCCTTCGCATCGCCTCCGCGACCGGCACCCCGGTCGTCACGCGCGGTGCCGGCACGGGCCTCGCGGGCGGTGCCAACGCGGGCTCCGGCGAGATCGTCCTGTCGGTGCGCCAGATGGACCGGATCCTCGAGGTGCGGCCCGACGACCTCCTCGCCGTCGTCGAGCCCGGCATCCTCAACGCCGACCTCGGCCGCGCGCTGGCACCCCACGGCCTCTGGTGGGCGCCCGACCCCGCGAGCCGCGAGGTCGCGACCGTCGGCGGGAACATCGCGACGGGCGCAGGGGGACTCCTCTGCGCGAAGTACGGCGTGGTGCGCGACGCCATCCTCGGGGTCGACCTCGTCCTCGCCGACGGGCGGCTCCTGCGCCTCGGCCATCGCAGCGTCAAGGGCGTCACCGGCCTCGATCTCACTTCACTCGTCATCGGTTCGGAGGGAACCCTCGGCGTCGTCGTCGGCGCGACGCTGAAACTCCGTCGACTCATCCCGGGCGAGACGCGCACGCTCGCGGCGACGTTCCCGAACGTCCGCGCCGCGGCGGAGGGGGCGACGGCGGTCACCGCGGCAGGTCTCCAACCCGCGATCATGGAGCTGATGGATGCCACATCCTTCGCGGCCGTCCACGCGCTCCTGCGGCTGCCCGCGCCCGAACCCGGGCTCGCGCAGTTGACCGTCCAGACCGATGGGCCGGCGGCCTCCGCAGAGGCGGAGGCGATCGCGGACGTCCTGCGGGCCGGAGGCGGGACGGTGCGGCTCGCGGAGGACGACGCGGAGGCCGAACTCCTGTGGCGCATCCGCCGCTCGATGCACCCCGCGATCGAGACGCTCGGGACGACGCTCATCGAGGATGTCTCGGTGCCGCGCAGCGCCCTGCCCGCGATGTTCGACGAGATCGCGCGGATCGAGCGGGAGTTCGATCTCGTCATCCCGACGGTCTGCCACGCGGGCGACGGCAACCTCCACCCGAACTTCGTCTACGACGCCGCGGCGGGCGCCGACGCGCGCGACGGGGTGCCCGACGTCATCTGGGCGGCGGCGGACGACCTCTTCCACGCAGCGCTCCGCCTCGGCGGCACGCTCACCGGAGAGCACGGCGTCGGCGTGCTCAAGCGACGCTGGCTCGTCGACGAACTCGGCGAAGACCAGTGGGAGCTGCAGCGTCAGATCGCGCGCGTGTTCGACCCGGCGGGCATCATGAACCCGGGCAAGGTCTTCACTCGCTGACCGTCGGGTACACCTGCACCGGCGTCGGCTCGGCCGGCGGGGCCGGGCGGAGCCCGAGGACCAGGGCGAGCACGCCGAGCAGAACCGGCACGAGGATCATCACGAGTTCGTTGAGGAGCCGCAGCAGCCCGAACCCCATGCCGTCGGCCCCGGTCGAGACGCCGACGACCTGGAGCAGGGCACCCGTCCCCGCCACGACGGCGAGCCCGATCGCCGGCGCGATGTTCCAGGGCCGCGCGATGACGCCTGCGCGGGCGACCGCGGCGACCGCGATGATCGCGGCGGCGAGCCACACCGCAAGGAGCGTGTAGTTCGGCCAGAGGAGGATGTCCGACGGCGTGGCCTCGTACGGGATCGCGATCCAGATGAGGTCGGTGAGGGGCATGAAGGCGAGGACGACGAGGGCGATGACTCCGACCGGTCGGCGCGCGATGACCGAGCCCTCCCCCTTCCAGCCGAAGGCGAACACCAGCAGCGATGCCGCGAGCGCCGCCCGCGACAGCCAGAGCAGCACCGAGGACGCATCGAACGCCGCGCCGCCGACGCCCCACGCGGATGCCTGTGCCATCTGCAGCACCACGCTGAGGATGAGCAGCAGGCCTCCCCCGATCCAGGCGCGGACCGGGGCCTTCGGGGCATCCGTCATCGTGTGTCCTCCACTCGCGCAGGCTCCGCCGCGGGTATCAGAGCCCCTGCCACGCGGGCTTGTTGGCGAACGCGTACCGATAGTAGTCGGCGTACTGCAGCTGGGAGGCGGCCGCCTCGTCGACCACGACCGTCACGTGCGGGTGCAGCTGGATCGCCGATCCCGGCAGCGACGAGGTGACGGGGCCCTCGACGGCGCCCGCGACGGCTGCCGCCTTGCCTTCGCCGAAGGCGAGGAGGAACAGGTGTCGCGCCTTCAGGATCGTGCCGAGACCCTGCGTGATGCAGTGCATCGGCACGTCGTCGATCGAGTCGAAGAAGCGGGCGTTGTCCTTCCGCGTCTGCTCGATGAGGGTCTTCACGCGCGTCCGCGAGCCGAACGACGAACCGGGCTCGTTGAACCCGATGTGCCCCGACGTGCCGATCCCGAGGATCTGCAGATCGATGCCGCCCGCCTCCGCGATCGCCCGCTCGTAGTCCTCGCCCGCGTGCTCGATCGTGGCGAAGGCGCCGTTCGGCGTGTGGATGAGGTCGGGGTCGAGGCCGAGCGGCTCCACGACCTCCTTCGTGATGACCGATCGGTAGCTCTGCGGGTGGCTGGGGTCGATGCCCACGTACTCGTCGAGGGCGAAGCCGCGCACATGCGAGACGTCGAGCCCCCCGATGCGCGCGCGCAACGCCTCGTAGACCGGGAGCGGGGTGGACCCGGTCGCCAGGCCCAGCACGGCATCCGGACGGGACTCGATGAGGCGCACGATCTCGGAGGCGACGAGGACGCCGGCGGCGGCGGGCGAGGGGACGATGACGATCTCAGCCATGGAGGACGGCCTTTCCTTCGAGGGGCGACGGAGTCGAGACGAGCGGGGCGACGGGCGCGGCACCGACGAGGGCCGCCCCCAGCGCTGCGGCGGGCGAGTCCGGGGGCAGCAGCTCCACCCGATCGGCGAGCTGGAGGGAGCGCAGGAACGAGGACACGGCGGCGCTCTCGGCGAGGTCGGCCTTCACGAGGCCCAGCATACGGGCGCCGAGGGCTGTCACACCTCCCCCGAGGACGATCTTCTCGGCGTCGCCGGAGAGCATGATGACGCGGATGGCGGATGCCACGCCGTAGATCAATCCCGCGCGCAGTTCGAGGGCGAGGGGGTCACCGGCATCCGCGTGGTCGAACACGTCGAGGACGGGGAGGGGCACATCCCGCCCCCACCGCGCGGCGATCGCGCCGCCGCCACAGTACGCCTCGATGCAGCCCCGCTGCCCGCACGTGCAGCGAGGTCCCCGGGGGTCGACGGAGAGGTGGCCGATCTCTCCTGCGGCGCCGCGGGCTCCGCGCCACAGTTCTCCCCCGAAGACGAAGCCAGCCGCGACGCCGGTACCGAGGTTCAGGTACGCCATCGCACCGTCGGCACCGGCCTGCGCACCGTACAGTGCGTGCGCACCGAGCGCCGCGGCCTTGACGTCGTTCTCCGCGCGCACCGGAACTCCGAGCGCGTCGCCGACCGTGCGGCCGAGGTCCAGTTCGTCGATCCCGAGGTTGACGGCGTACCGGACGGTGCCGCTTCCCGGCGCGACCTGTCCCGGCATCCCCACTCCGATCGAGCGCACATCGGATGCCCGCACGCCGGCCGCCTGCACGAGGTCTGCGGCGAGGTCTGTGATGGTCGCGACGACCTGCGCCGCTCCCCACCCTGTCGGGCGGCGCAGGCGGGAGACGATCTCGCCGTCGGGCGCGACGATCACCCCGTCGGTCTTGGTGCCGCCGACGTCGAATCCGAGTCGCATCAGCCCTTCACCGCTCCGGAGACCAGTCCACTGGTCATCCGACCCTGGACGATGAGGAAGAAGATGATCACCGGGATCGCCACGATCGTCGAGGCCGCCATCACCTGACCCCAGTCGATGGCGCGCGTCTGGCTCGCCTGGACGAAGCCGCGCAGCCACAGCGGGAGCGTCTGATTGTCGGCGCTCATGATGACCAGCGCCACGGTGAACTCGTTCCAGCACTGCAGGAAGGCGAACACCCCCGCAGCAACGAGCCCCGGAGCGAGCAGGGGCAGCGTGATGCGCATGAACGCCTGCGTGCGGCTGAGTCCGTCGACCATCGCAGCTTCCTCGAGTTCGGCCGGAACCCCCGCGACGAAGCCGCGCAGCATCCAGACCGTGAACGGCACGACCGCGGCGGTGTACAGAATGCTCAGTCCGATGACGTTCGACAGCAGGCCGAGCTCGCTCATCATCTTGTACTGCGCGATGAAGAGCCCCTCGGCGGGGAGCATCTGGATGAGGAGCACGGCGAGGATGAAGCTCTTGCGCCCCCGGAAGCGGAAACGGCTGATCGCGATCGACGCGAGGAAGGCGAACAGCAGACAGCAGAACACGGCGATGAGGGTCACCGTCACGCTGACGCCGAGCGCGGACCAGAACCGGCCGTCGATCACGGCGGCGAAGTTCGCGAACGAGCCCCCGAACGGCACGAAGGTGGGCGTGGCGGCCTCGAGCGTCGACGGCGAGAGCATCGAGGAGTTCACCATCCAGTAGACGGGGAACAGCCACACGATACCGAGGACGACCGCGAAGACATTCCACAGCACGGTCGTCGGGCGCAGCCGCGGACGCGTGCGCGGGCTCCGACCGGCGGCCTGTGCCTTCGGGGCGTCGGCGACGGCGGTGGGGGGAAGTGCGGTGACGCTCATCAGGCTTCATCCTCCTTGAGCAGGCTGCGGACGTAGAACCACGAGAGCGCGATGGTGAGCGCCAGCACGAAGATCGACATCGCCGCGCCCTGGCCGAAGTTCAGGCCGCCGACACCGAGTTTGTAGATGTACGTGCCGAGCAGGTCGTACTCGGTCGACTGCGGACCGGCATCCTGCAGCATCGTGATCTGGGCGAAGACGCGGAGATCCCAGATGAGATTCAGCAGCAGGACGATCGCGATGACCGGCCGAAGCATCGGCAGGTAGATGTAGCGGAGGCGCTGCCCACCGCCGGCGCCGTCGAGCTCGGTGGCCTCGATCACCTCGTCGGAGACCTGGGTGAGGCCCGCGTACACCGAGAACGCGACGAACGGCACCGACATCCAGACGACGATGATCGACGCGACGGCGAAGAACACGATCGGCGCGCCGCCGATCCAGTTGTACTGGTTCATGTCGACGCCGGGGATCTTGTCGAGCAGGTAGTTGACGACGCCGCGACGGCGGTCGAAGAGCCAGATCCACACCGTCATCGCGGCGACGACGGGCATGGCCCACGCCAGCAGCAGAGAGATCTGCAGCACGAGTCGCGCCGCGGCGGAGACCTTCTTCATGAGCAGCGCGAGCAGGATGCCGACGGCGACGGTGACGGCTGCCGTGATGACGCAGAACAGCACGGAGCGGATCGCGACGGCCCAGAACTCGGGGTTCGTGGCGACCGCGACGAAGTTGTCGAACCAGACGAACTCCGGGGGTTTGCCACCCAGCTGCTGCAGAGCGCCGTACTTGTGGAACGAGATGTAGAACTGCCAGATGACCGGGTATCCCATGCCGAACAGCAGGATGATCACGGCGGGCAGCAGCAGGGCATAGGGGACGAACGAGCGCTTGCGGGTGCCGTCGTCGCGGGGTGCCTGCGACCTGCGCGAGGGTGTCGTGGTCGCGGTCGCCATGATGCACCTCCTTCAGGTGGGACAGGTCGCGGAACAGATGGGGGGATGGTGTGCCGGGGGTGCCGGGCCGGGGCGAGAGCCCCGGCCCGGCCGCGAAGGATCAGCCGTTGATGATGGCGTTGATCTTCGTGTCGTACTCCTTGGCGAGCGAGGCGATGTCGCCGCCCGCGGCGACCTTGCCGAAGAACTCCTCGAGGATCTTCTGACCCTCCACCGCCGCCCAGCCGGGAGCGGCCGGGGTGAGCTTCGAGTTCAGGGCCGACTCGATGAGGGCCTTCGCGAAGATGTCGTCCCCGAGAGAGTCGACGTGCTTCGTGTTGGCCGGGCCCAGACCGTTCTTGCCCAGCATGTCCTGGTATTCGCCCGAGAACATGATGCGCAGCAGCTCCTTCGCGCCGGCCTGCTTGGTGCTCTTGGCCGAGATCGCGATGTTGGAGCCGCCGGCGAACACCGGGGCGGGCTTGCCGTCGTTGCCCGGCAGCGGGAAGACGCCGAACGTGGCGTCGTTCCACTCCCGGACCTCGGTGGTGGTGCCGTCGTCCTTCTTCTTCTCCTCCTTGAAGTCACCGATCGACCAGTGCGCCCATCCGGGTGCGATGATCGTGGCGGCCGTGGGGGCGGCGCCGGACTTGTCGTTGTTGATGTTGACCCACGGCGTGGAGTCGTTCTCCGTGACGGGGGCGTTCGAGGCATCCTTGAACAGCGTCTGGAACTGCTCGAGACCCTCGACGGTCTTCTCGTCGCTGAGCGTCGACACCCACTTGTCGCCGTCCTTCTTGGCGAGGTCGCCGCCGTTGGCGAAGACCCACGAGATGCCGTTGCGCCAGTCCTGACCGCCGATGTAGAAGCCCGACTGCTCCGGGGTCTTCAGCTTCGCGACGTCCGCGTTGAACTCGTCGAGGGTCTTCGGGACCGACAGCCCCGCCTTGTCCCAGATGTCCTTGCGGTAGAAGATGTAGCGCGAGCCGAAGTAGTACGGCAGGGCGTACTGCTTGCCGTCGACCTCGCCGACCTTGACGAACGAGTCGAGCAGATCCGAACCGCCGAGGTCCTTGTAGATGCCGCTCAGGTCGGCGAAGGCACCGGCCGTCGTGAACGTCGGCGACCAGGTGTTGCCGATCTCGGTGACGTCGGGAGTGTTCTTCGAGTCCGGCAACTGTGCCGTGAGCTTCGTGAGGGCGTCGCCCCAGGACTGCTCCTCGATGGTCAGCGTGCCGCCGGTGGCCGCCTTGTACTCCGTCTTCAGGTAATCGCGCAGGGCGTCGGGCGTGTCGCCGCCCATGAGCCACAGGGTGATGTTCTGGTCCTTCGCGGCTGCGGGGTCGAACCCCGCCGTGGCGCCGTCGGTGGAGGCGGGGGTGCCGCCTCCGGAACAACCGGCGAGCACGATGGCCGAAGCGCCGAGGAGCGCGAGAGCTCCGAGCTTCTTGTTCATAGCGACTTCCTTTGTGTTTTCTTGGTGGATCCCAGTGGCCGGGCGACGGGACGCTCGCCCGGCCCATCCGGGGGGGGAGGGCGGGGTGTCAGGACACCCCGAGTTGTCCTGAGAGGACCATGACGGCGGCGCCGCGCAGGACGATGTCCTCGCCTTGCTCCGTCATCCGCACCTGGACGCCGTCGTGGAACTCGGCGAGCGTCCGGGTGCGCAGTGTCTCGACGGTCGCCTCGGTGAGGGGGCCGTCGAGAAGCTCTTGGGGGCCGGAGAGGACGATCTCCGACAGGTCGAGGGCGCCGACGATGGGTGCCAGGGCGATGCCCAGCCGCTCCCCCGCGTCGCGCAGCACCGCGGCACGGTCCGCACCGGGTTCGGCGAGGGCGCGCTCGAGCGACGGGCCCGAGAGCCACGCCTCGAGGCATCCGACCTTGCCGCACACGCAGACGGGTCCGCCGTCGGTCCCCACCGTGACGTGGCCGATCTCTCCCGCCGCGAACCGGCTGCCGCGCATCGGCTGACCGCCCGAGAGGAGCCCCGAGCCGACACCGCGTCCGACGCGGACGAGCATCATGTCGTCGCGTGCCCCGCCGAACGTGTATTCGGCGAGGACGGCGGCGTTCGCGTCGTTGGCGACCAGCACGGGGAGGGACACCGCTTCGCGGAGGATGCCTTCGAGATCGATCCCGAACCAGCCGAGACCGGGCGCGCTGAGGACGGTGCCGGCCTCGTCCACGATGCCGGGGGTGCCGACGCCGACGCCGAGGACAGGTGCGTGGGCGTCCGCGACGAGGCGGCGGGTGAGCTCGACGACGGCGGAGAGGATGTCGGTGGGCTCCGTCGGCACATCGACCTGATCACGGGCGACGATCTCGCCGTCGAGGGTCAGCACCGCACCGCGGAAGCGGTCGGCGCGCGAGAGGTCGAGCCCGACGATGCGGTGCCCTTCACGGTCGAGATCGACGAGGATCGCGGGCTTTCCGGGCCCCGTGACCTCGCGCAGCCCCCGCTCGGCGACGAACCCGTCGTCGATGAGTTCGGCGACGAGGTCGGAGATCGTGACGCGAGTGAGGCCGGTCTCGCGAGACAGGTCCGCGCGGCTCATGGCACCCTGGTGGAAGAGCGTCTGCAGCACGAGCGATCGGTTGTGCGCCCGGGCGTGCTCGGGGAGGACCTTGGTCGCGTGACGGAGTGCGCGCGCACCACCGAAGGAGCGCCCCGCGAGAGGGGAACTCTCGGCGCTTCGTTGCAGATCGACATCCGGCATGTTTGTTAGTAGACCTTACGAATAGGTCCGCCGCAACACTTCGAGTCGGTTTGCTAGGCCTCTTTACAAAACTGTTACATTCGCGCAACACGCAAGACCGCACCCGGAGGACCCATGCACCTGCGCCTTCGCACGACCACGGCGATCGCCGCCATCGCCCTCGCCGCCTCACTCACCGCCTGCACGGGAGGCGCCTCGACGGGCTCTCCCACTCCGTCTTCCAGCACCCAGACCGTGGCCGAAGCCTGCGCGGCGGTGCCGAGGCGGCGATCGGCGCCCTGACCGACATCGCGAGTCGACGGGGGGACGCCGGCGCCACCGTGGACAACCCGGACGTCGGCGCCGCGCTGCCCGGCCTCCAGAGCGCCTTCAGCAGGGCCGCGGAGATCCTCCGCGCGATCTCGGGGGGCGATCTCACACAGCTTCCCGCGCTGCAGAGCGCGACGGGTGACATCCAGTCCGCATTCACCGAGTTCGGTCGCCTCTGCGCGGGCGGCTGACGTCGCCGCAGACTGTCGCCTTTCGGAGGTCTTGACGCTCGGTCGCATCCCGTAGCATGGAAAGGCGCGCATGCGTGGGATTTGGGGGGTGACGCTGTGACCGACTTGGCCACAAGATCAGATGCCGACGAGGCATCCGAGCCGTCGTCGAACGCCACCGAGGTGCTCGACACGCCGACGTCCGACACCCCCGGAGCCGACGCGCCGGTCCAGTGGGCGCCGACCGAGCCCGCGCCCAAGAAGAAGCGCCTGTGGGCGTGGATCGGCGTCCCGACGGCTGTCGTCGCGGTGGGCGCCGTGGCCGCCTCGCTCGTGCTCATCGCGCCCGGCACGGCTGTCGCGGGAGTTCCCGTCGGCTTCATGACCGCGGGCGCCGCGACCGACGCGATCTCGCAGCGCCTCTCCGAGACGACGCTCGTCCTCGGCGACGGCGGTCCGACCGTCACCGGCGCCGACCTGGGCGCGACCGTCGACGCGAAGGCCCTCGCTGACGCGGCGTTCGCCGATCGCCCGATGTGGAACGTGACGCAGTGGTTCGGCGACGGCGTCGATGCCACCGTCACGATCGACCCGGCGAAGACGAGTGCGGCCCTTCGCGCAGCGCTCCCGAGCGCCTTCGTCGACCCGACCCCCGCCGCCGTCGCATTCGACGGGGCATCGTTCGTCGTGACCCCCGCCGTCGCGGGCACCGGCCTCGACGTCGACGTGCTCGCGAAGGAACTGCACGACGCGTTCATCGCGGGGAAGACCACCGTCACGATCGACCCGACCGCGGTGCCGGTGGAGGCGACCGCATCGACGGCCAACGCGCAGGCCGCCGCCGACAAGGCGAACGCGCTGCTCGGCACCGTCGGCTTCTACGTGGGCGACGAGCGCACCGTCCCGGTCGACGCCGCGACCGCGGCGAGCTGGCTGACGGTCTCCCCGGACGCCGCCGGCACGTTCGACATCGCCGCCGACCCGACGAAGATCCAGCCCGTCGTCGACACGCTCGCCCCCCTCGTGGACCGCGCCCCCGTGGAC
>ERZ781399.2382-NODE-2382-length-15329-cov-4.372921_pt1 | contig 15329 bp, 16 predicted proteins | sample MGYA00511014_ERZ781399 | MGnify/ENA primary metagenome ERZ781399 (study PRJEB29847, sample SAMN06458254) | wastewater metagenome | isolation source: Wastewater bioreactor | place: South Africa: Cape Town | study: EMG produced TPA metagenomics assembly of the...
ATTATCCGTACTTTTACGTTATGTACACAAACGTCTTCGTTTTGAATCAACACCGATATTATGCATTCGCCACTGGATAATTTTATTCATATTACCGATTCTAATGTTATTCGGTATTGTCCTTCAATATACATGCACAGGAAGAAATTATAATCATCGAGAATCATGGCATCGAGGTAGAAGAATAATCCTTGAAAACTTTTTTTTTTCTTCTTCTCATGACGAGACACGGATATAGCCTTGAATGGTTTTAATGATAATATTTAAAGAAAGCAGAGGGGAGGAAAAAAAAATCGACGACTTTCTTTTTTTTATCTTTCCGGTGCTAATGGATTGTGAGAATTCTGATTTCTGTTCTAGTTTTTAATACCGGAAAGAAACATTATCAAACTGCTAATTTAAGCAAAATTCGTCGACATTATCAACAAGATACACTTCGACAACAGATTATTCCCGATCAATCAAATCGTTTTCGACAATTTCATCATATGAGACGTGCCAATGGTGATACTCTTTCGCCGGTATGAACAAAAAATGAAAGGCCTTCGACTTGTCAGATAAGTCATTATCGAATAGAAAATAGAGATTAGTTCTTTTCTTTTCTTATTCTTCAAAATGAAAAAAAAAAGGGATCAGGTCAAGGTGAAAAAGAAACAAAAAAAAAGGAGAATCTTAAGTAAATAATTCAGATTTACACATTCTACTCCGGGCAAATGATGTAATTTGTTGAGAAAAGAAAGTGTACATATATTGTCTTTAGGATTTCATTCAAAACATTCGACAACAAAGTTCAACAGGTGTTCGTTTAACAGTACCAACAAAAAAAGATGGCGACAGCACAACAACAACATTAACTCATTTAATATATTAATTTCTCTTTTTTTTCTCACTTATTCATAATTTTGTTGTCTAGATATTTTTTTTTCTTTTCCTATATTATGTATATTTGACAAGAAATAAACTTCAATGTATATTCATATTAAGAATCTTAATCGAGGGACGAATATTCTGTTTCGTTCTTACGAACAACGAATAGTAAATGTAAAAATTTTACGGATTCAATCAAGCATGACTTGAATAGTATTCATACAGCACGTATGACAAAGCAAAACAAATCAACAAACTATTTCGATAGGTTGTTTAAGTCAGATAGATATTTACAAAAAAAAAAACGAAACAATGAACTATTTATTTATATTATTGAATATATTCTTTTGGATTTATTCAATTGAAAATGCCTACAATCCAATTCCAGTTGGATCGATTATTATTTCGACAACACGATCGATTTCAATCCTTGAACCGAAAGAATATGGTGGACATGATAAACTAACGATCATATATTCGGCTATGAAAAATATGACGATTATTCATACGATTTTTGATCTTAGTCATCGACAAATTTACGTACTCTATATGAATTCAAATTCGAGTGATGTTTTTATTCGACAATTGATATCGATGGAAAAACTTAGTCCTATTATTGTTCGTCTACCAATTTCGTTTAATACAACGAGAATCAACCGATTGACATCGTTTGCAGGTGATGTGCAAAATAAACGTGGGTTTTTCATTGATGAAACGGGGGTGGTGAGCATGTTTTCAATGAGTGGTACGATGAAAAGTATAATTAAAATGCCGATAAATATGACTCAGCCAGTTCGATCAGTTACTTTCAATGAAGATTTCAATCGTTTATATGTTATAACTGATTCGACAGTTAGTGCATGTTTAAATCTTGATGGAAACGAACTCGATTGTTGTCATGCAACGTCCAAAGTTGATCAACTTCGTTCGATTGTATTTAATCCTTCGACGAGTCAAATGTACGGCTATGTTATGGATGAAATTTCCGGTCTCTATCAAGTTGTTCTAAATAAAACTACAGGTTGTCCAAAGTTCCTTCGTGCCATGGATACAATGGGCTCATATGAAAATATTCATTTAGCTGTCGATAAAAATCTTTATGTTTGCACGGGTAGTACAGATCAATTGAAACATAATTCGATTTTAATAATTAGCAATGGTGTACAAATGGAACGAATCATGCCATTCGATGCACCGATTGTTGCTCTACATATATCATATTCAAATAAGAGAATATCAATCGAACGTGAAGAAACATGTTTTAAAGGTATAACCTATTATGATTATCGTGTGGCTGTTATACTTGCAGCAATATTTGGAACTATAATGGGCATATTTATGTGTTTCAATGCGTTGTTTTGCATTGATTTTTTTATGACAAAACAGATAATACGAAATTTAAAAAGTCAGATACCACGTAATTTATTAGAAGATCGATGGAATCGATTAGTCGAAGAGAAATATGCTAAATTAGCGCTTGAAAGTAGGACAATACTATCTTTTTCTTTATTGATAAATCAAATAAATTCTTCGTATGTTTAAAGTTCATCGGAAAAAGAATGATCCACCACCATCGAAACCTAAATCATTTCTAACAAATGGTCCACAAACAATTTCAGTGAATGACAATGATCAGATATCGAAACGGTATATCAATCCTCTTCCGAAAGTTTCGGCCTATTTTCGACGTAAAAGTGAAAGTTATTTAAATCGTCGAGCAGCAGCAACAACAACAACACCTGTTACACATCCGACAGTTCATCATGAACAAATTCAAGAAGTTGCTCATGAAAATCCAGCACGTTCCGATTCTTTTAAGTCCAATGCCGAACTTTTTTAATAAGGGAAAAAAAACAGACGAACGAGAGAAAATATGTATGAGCAGTTCTTTTTTTCTGCTTTTGCTTTTCATTGTATTGTGACTGTTTGTTTGGTAGTTTTTTTTTCTCGTTCTTTTCTGTTTTAAAGTCGAATGTGTTTTTGTAATACGTCAAAAGCAACGACGACATTTCATTTTCGCATGTAATGCTTGATTATGTTGATGTTTGCTGTTGTTTGCTCTCATCTTGTTTCTTTCAATAATAGTTTTTTTTCTTCTTTTTCTCTTTGAATTAATCAGTTTGATTCACATTAAACCAATCGATAGTTTATTAGTGACCTATTTTAGATTATTATGAGATAAACATCCCCTACACAATTATGACAACGACATCGGATGTATTAGCTTCGATACAAGCTAATTTACAACAAGCTATGGAACGGAAAAAACCGCGAGAACAAGTAAATTTTTGATGTTGAGATTGTTGTTTGTTTTTGTCTCGAATTTTTCATTGATTAACTAGATACTAAAATTCGAATTCGATGATCAAGTTCGTGCATGTTGTGTATCGAAACCATTTACTTACTCAGATTTATTGGAAACAATTCAAAAACTCTACGGAAAACAAATCTTCAGTTTGATTGAACATATTCATGGAGTTTTTTCGCGTGACGATGGATTACGTTTGTTAATAACGAATGATGATGATCTCAATAAAGTCATAGCCATAGCCGATGTAAATCAAGCAAAGAAATTAAATTTTCTTCTAACAAGAAAGAAAACATTGAATAATGGCCCGGAGATTAAAATTAAATTGACAAGTGATGAATCGAATTCATTATCTGATGATGTTCAACAGGCTGATTTCGAGGATACAAATACCGAATCACCACCACCGGGCACAATAGCAACACAGAAAAAACGAACATCAATCAATGGAACTAGTAAATCGATGAGTTCAAATAATGGCGGATTGTTTATACCGGAATCAGTAAGCAATTTGATGAGTGATTTGAAAAAATTCTATTTACGTAGAAAGATGAATATCCATCAAGTGGAAATTGCTCGGTTGTTAGTCGAGAATCGAGTGGCAGTGAAAGTAGTCTTCGACGACGTTTACCAGGTGTGATAGAGCTCGTGAATATAAACGATTGAATTGTTTTTTGTTGTTTTGGTTTTCTAGCTAGTTATATGATGAAACGAACGACATCCGGCTCGACTCTTAGTGGTGCGAGTGGAACCAGTTCAAATAGTAATTCTTCGAATACAAGTTCAAGTTCAAGTGAATCTCTTTGTACACAATGTTCATGTTCTGGTCATCATTTTATATGTAAATAAAAACTGATTTTGCTCGATTATCGTCTTTTAATGATTGTGTTTAGCTCCCCAAACCCCATCCAATTGGAAATTAGGCCGGCAATTAGGCCAAGGTGAATGAACGCATAGCAATTGTTTTTCTTTTATTTTCATATTTCGTCTTTTTTTGTCTAGGTGCATTTGGAAAAGTTTTTCTTTGTTATGATGTTGATACCGGAAGTGAATTAGCCATCAAACAAATTCCTATTCGTGGTCTGAATTCCGAAACTTCACGAGTATTTTACACAGCAAATATTAATAATCGAGAGTGTTTTTGTTTTCTTCTTGCAGGAAGTGAAAATTCTCGAATGTGAAATTAATATTTACAAACAATTGAATCACGAACGTATCGTTCGTTATCATGGTGCCGCACGAACAGATGAATATCTTCAAATCTTTATGGAATACATGACCGGTGGATCCGTACGTGAACAAATTCTTAACTACGGTGCATTGTCAGAACAATTAACAAAGAAATATACGAAACAAATTCTCGAAGGACTTGTTTATATACATGAAAATCGATTTGTTCATCGAGATATCAAATGTAAGTTTCGCTTGTTTTGTCTTATGATCGGAAAGAAAACTCGAATTTTTTAGGTGCAAATATCTTGCGAGATGTTGCCGGTAATATTAAATTAGGAGATTTCGGAACATCGAGACGATTAATTGCGATCACGAATCAAAATCAGCCTGATTCGGGTACAATCGGTATGTAATCATGAAATGAATCGATTTGAATTTAAGTTTTGGCTTTATTCAAGGTACGGCACATTGGACAGCTCCGGAAATAATTCAAGGAAGTATATTTGGACGCAAAGCAGATATTTGGTAAAGATTTTTTTGTTTATTAAGCATTTTATTTCTACTTTTTTTAAATTTATTTCAAAGGAGTCTTGGTTGTACAGTTGTCGAGAGTAAATCATTCTTTGAATCGATGTATTTATATTCTCTATTCGTTTTTTTTCTTCTATTCTCTAGTGTTAACTACAGGACCACCCTGGCAGAATCTTCAGCCCATCGCTGCGATATTTCACATAGCTACTTGTGATAAGCCACAGTGAGTTGACAAAAGAAAAAACAAAACTTCATCATATTCTCTCTCTCTCTCTTTCTTTCTTTATTAGATACGAACTTCCAGACAATATATCGACTTCTTGTCGAGAATTCGTTGATGCTTGTCTAACAAAAGATTATCATCAACGGCCGACAGCTGACGAATTAAGTCAACATCCCTTCCTTTCTGATATAAATAATCGTCAACATTCACATCATCATGAACAAAATCAATCATCAATATTATTTTGAATTGTTCTCAAGCAATTGCAACCATTGATCTTGTTTATTTGTTTGTTTTGAATGTTTTATTTGATATTTTTTTTCATTCAATGGACATGATCGTTCCATTATCTTTCGACCGATCTGAATAAACAGTTTTAAAATAAAAAAATGTAACTATGAACTTTGAGTACTTTTCGGTAAGGCGGCGCTGATGCACGGAGAAAAGCTTTTTTATGTTTTAAATCATTAAGCAACTTTTCTTGTCGAACTTTTTCTTCATGTTCTTGTAAACGAACAGCTGTATCGCGCGTCTAAATAAAGAAAAGCCGTGCATGTTCCTTTTCTCTCTCTCTCGTTCTCTTTCAATTTCAAAATGTCAAACATTTGCAGCCTCGATTATTGAATTTTTCTCGGCTATTTCGAGAGTATTAAATAAAGATTTCATGTAATTTTCCAGACTTTGTAACATATGACTCGATGAGAGGCCAATGTCGTCGGTTTGAAGATATTTTTTATATAGATTTTGAATTGCAATTTTCGTTTGTTCGATCGATGAATCATCGTGAGAATTCTTATATTGACTCGAATGAAAACAAAAACGAAAGAAATTTTTTATAAGAAAACAAAATGAGAATTCGATTTACATGAGACGATTTTGACAGGATAGTTCTCGATTGATTTCAGTTTTAATCATATCTTCGAATTGATGAATTCGATTTTCTAATTGTTGAACTTGTTCGTTTTCGTCAAGTAAATTTTTCTTTATAGTTAATTGAACATCATCGAGTGTTTCGGAAATTGTTTGACTTTTTTGTACAAGTGGAAGAGATTTTTCTTCCATTTCAGTAAATATATCGAGTAATTGATCTGGTTTAGTAAAATAAAGAGAATAATCCGATTCTGAAGCAAATCTATTCTTTGTTTTCTTGCTCTCTGTTTCAGGAGTAAATTTGACTAAAAATTGTTGATATCGTTTGGCTTGTTTAAGTAAATCAACCAGATGATTTTGATCATTTTGATATGTATTGAAAATCTTCTGTAAACGTTTGATTTCATTGATAAGTTCATCTTTTTTTCTTGATTCTTCATCTGCTCTACACGAATAATTGCTGTTATTTTGTACAATATTAATATTTGTGCATGTCTACCGAAGTGTAGCATCATTAGCATTTCGATTGTATGTATCAAGAAATTGATCGAATAGAATCGTGTCTTCTTCGAGATGTTTTTCTGATCGGATCAATCGATGTTCATAGTCATGTAATTGACTGTCTAATCGTTCAATTTCATATTGTTTAACATCGATTGTATACTAAACTTAGTGAATTTTTGTTTTTAATAACAAAACAAAAACTAATTTTCTCAACTTGTAATGTAAATATTTGATGAATTCTTTTCAAATAATCATTTAAATTCTGTCGTTTTTCTCGTCGATCTTTTACATAATTAGAAAATCAAATATTTCTACTCGAACATTATTTCAAACTTGTCTACTTTGTATATGATTAACAATCCATGATGGATCAGAGAAGTCTTCCATTGTTGAAATAAGAAACATTCGCGCTTTTAAATAGTATATATTTATTTACTTTAACATGTGCGATACTTAATAGACAAATACATCAAATGATTAAAATAAGAAGTGACTTGTTTATATATGTGTTGTTGTTTTCTTTTTATGCTCAGGCAAACACCATTAAATAGAATTTGAAACTTAGTCAAGAGAAAAGAATAAAACTGCACAACCGAGAAAGAATACAGAATTCAGCTAGGAGAAAAGACGAAGAAGATTCTTATGGAATGCTAATTACAGATATGAGCGAGAGAAAGAGAAAAAGAGATTTTTTTGTTAAGACAACATTGAGAAAAAGAAACTTGTATGTATATATTTTTTTTTGCTTTGAGAAAATGAATTGCTTAATGTGCGCCGTCTTGGTTGTCATCGGCGTCTAAACCACGTGTAACTTTACTGAAATCAAATGATTCACCCATATATCGACGGTAAACATCGAGAATATCGAGACATGTCGATTCGAAATGAGTTGTTGCATCATATGAACTCGAAATAAAAAGCTACAAAACAGAAATTTCATTTTTCTTGTAACGAAAAACAAAACAAAAACACGATTCATACTTTGCTCGATGTGCCATCTTCAATTGGTTCATATAAATCACTAACAGTAACAAATTTCTGATAGATTGGTTCGAGTAAAGCCAAGCCAGGTTTAATTTCATTTTCTGGATTGGCCGTTTCGACTGTTGTGCTAACCAATGCGACATACCAATCTTTTGGTGTAACCATATTTGTTTGTCCCATGCAGCAAACATAAATATCTAAAGAAAAACGTGAATTCGAAAGAGATTTTTAGAAAAAAAAATGCTCTTCTACCGTTATGACGTTGAACTTGTTTTTGTGGAATAATGATTTGTATTGAACCTGGTGATGCATTCGAGCCGACATTGACAGGATGTCGAAGGAGACAAATAGCTCGAATAACTTGGCCGACTTTTTTGACTTTGTCAGGAGCATACGATGGATCGCAAACGACGGCTTTGCATCGTGCTGTTTGGTCGCCCGAACGAACACCAACGACAACGCCGTTTTCATAAACGATTTCATCGACGGGCTTGTCGAGCATATATGTTCCACCGTAAATAGCACTCAAACTAATCGAAATCAAATAATTATATTTTCGTTCGTCTTTCGAGATTATTTACCGTGCGAAACCTTGAGGCAATTCGCCAAGGCCGTAGAGCGGATAGAGATAAGGTGATTTACCATATCGAGCTAATGATTCACTGTAGAGTTTAATACGTTTTATTGATTCGAGACAAGGTTTTTCCAAGTAACTAACAAATTCGAAGATTAGAGAAAGAATATTTTTGCAAAATAAGATCGTTTACTCATCATCACTGTGAAGTGCAAGAGCATGGCCGGTGAAATCAATTGTATCTTGATCGAGACCGAATTTTTTAAATGCATCAATCATTTTTGTATTGGGCGGAATATCTTTGTAGGTTCTTGGATCATTTTCATTGTAATCATTGACCCAAATGAGTAAATTACGAAAACGACGTTTTTCAAAAAGACCCATCAATGCTTAAAACGAAAACAATTGGGATTTACGGACAAAAAATAAACAGATATGTTTGTTCTTACATTATGCAAGTGACTCTTTTTCATCAGCTGGTACTTTATGAATCTTTTGACCTTTGTATACATAACTGCCTTCGATACATTTGAATTCAAGATATCGTGTGACACCCGTATGAATTAATAATTTAACCAAAAGACCTGAATTTCGAAAATAGATAACATAAACAAATGAATATGAAATTCTACCATTAGCCATGAGAAATTTTGGAATTAAATCAACATTCCAATCTCGACCACGGCCGGTATCCGATGGTGGCGATGGTAAATTAAATTTCGAATAAAGCTACAATTCAATACGATTGTTTGTTTCTTATAAAACAAAAAGAAAACAAAAGCAAATCACTTCTTCCAATGGTGTCATCGATGCCGATTCAGCACCATAGTATTTATTTCGATCCATATGCAAAATTTTCTTGCCATTAACACCAAGTAAACCAGCTAAAACACATTCCTAACACAAAACAAACATCACATAGAATAATTTCTGTTGTTTTTTTTTTCTTGCTTCTTTTCAATTACTTTTAAACCGGTGCCTAATAAAATGACATCATATTCTTCATCCATGATGAACAAATCTTGTCGTTTAACAAATAAATGTAAGTGACTAGTAGGTCTATAAATCAATAAATAAAGAAAACTACCACGAAGACGACGACGATGATGATTGTGTGATTATGTTTGTTCGTCGATCAATAGAATAGAAGTATAAAACAACTAGTGGCGACAAAATGCATTTTTTTAGCACACTTTGACCGATATGTGTTTTTTTTCTTGTCGCGATCAAGACGACATCTCTTGTTGTGCTTACAAAGGAGAAAAATATCGATTTTATTATGAAAATATCAAGTTTTTTTTCAAACGAATTGTCGCCATTAGGAAGAATTTTTAATCCAAATAATCCTTAGCTAATGGAAGTAAAACCGATCGATATTTTTTAAGATGAATCATGTGTACATATGAAATAATAATTGTACATCTAGTGTATATTAACCTTAATAGTAGAAAAACAAAATCAAATATGATCTGGTAATTAACTATCATAATTAGCGATGAAAGTATTCAATCTGAAAACTGTACTAAGGTAATAAAATTTATGTTTAGTTCAATGGGTTAAAGGGTGTTATGGAATCTGTTCGATTCTGCACGATTGAGTCAATGATTATAATTAACTTGATTTCTCGACTTTTCACTGAGAGGATCATTTGTATTAGCTCAGTATGAGACTCAAATATGTTTTGGTAATCAAATTTCATTTTTTTTTTCATTCTCTGATCCAAAAAGAAAAATATATAAATGACTTGATTGCATTTCGTTCTTCCCTTATTTCTGTGTTATTTAAACTAATTGCTTAATCGGCGAAGTACGATTTTTTTTTCGTTTTCTTTCGATTTCTTTCTCTCTGCCGAAAACGAAAAAAGTTCTAAATCAATGTTATGTTATTCTACCAAACAAGAAGAAAGAATTTCATTATTTTTCTTCTGTTTTTTTTTCAATGTACAGGTGGATCAGATGTCCTTGTCAACAGCCCCTACATCATTTTCGACGATCGATTATCTATTCAATCGTTTTATTTATGATTTCAACAAGTCTTCTCTATGCAATTGTTGAACAATATCCATTAACAACAAATCCTATTTCAGTATCTCGAATTTGTCAATTAAAAAATGAAACTATTCGTGCAATGAATATGTCGACAAGTGATTTTTGTCAAGAGAAATTACAAACATTTGCCTGTGATATTGAGCTCAATGAAAATTTCTTTCCAAAATCATTACCAAGATATTGTCCGATAAAAAGTAGATGCAAAAAAAAATATACATTTTTTTAAATCTTTTTAAAAAATCAAATAAATAGGTCAATTCGGTGAAATTGTTGGTTGTTTAATAAGTCTCGAAAATTACACTGCGCCTTATCTTTTTTCGACACTCTATAAAACTGCTGATGATTGTATTGATTTTTGTTTAAAATTTAGTAAACCAATTGCCGGTAGATAAAAATCGAAAATTGTTTATTTGAAATAGTTTTATTTGTCAATTAGCTTATCACAAACTGACAAATAACTGTTCATGTCATATAGCTATTCCAGCGAATTCCATTTTAAATTCCACATGTCCAAACAATTTAAGTACAATCTATCGAACAAGTTATCTCACATTCGGCAATCATCTCGATAAAGATCGTCAAATCGACAATCAAACGCAAACAATCATCATCTTTTTTCTGACCGTTGGCGGACGAAATAGTCTTCAAAAAATTCAACGTTTAATTCGTACGATCTATTCTCATCAACATTACTATCTCATTCATGTCGATAGCGTATGTAGATTCTGTTTTGTTAGTTTTCTATATTATTGAAGTTCGATTTAGCGTGAAAATTATCTCTACGAAAAGGTCAAACTATTCGCTCAACAAATGACAAATATTCATTTGACAAGCAAACGATTTCCGACGACATGGGGCTCGTCTACGTTGTTACAAGCACATTTAGAAGCATTTCGAGAGATATTCGAAGAGCTCAAATGGAACTTTTCGTTTATTTTAAATCTAAGCGAAAGCGATTTTCCTCTCAAGTAAAATGCAACAAAATCAACAACTATTGATTTAATTTGAATTTATTAGATCTATTCAAGTGTTGACGAATTTCTTGTCGTTGTACAAATCTTTTAATTTTCTTCGTCCACATGGTCGTGATCCTATGAAGTAGAATTCGTTTAAATTTAAATTAATCATTCATTCATTCTCTCTCGTCAAGATTTCTCAAAGCTCAAGGAATGTTTCATACATTTCTTCAATGTGACAATTTCATGTATCGACTAGCCGAACGACCTTTAATCAAACGTAAACAGACAATAATCAATCGATTTTTTACATGTTCGAATACATATTTAGATATTCTCTATGACGGTGGATCCGACTGGTATATTTTAAATCGTGAATTTGTTCACTATGCAACCTATGGTGATGACGAACTTGTCAACGGTCTTCAACATATGTTTAATTATTCATTATTACCATGTGAAGTTAGTTGAAATATTCGATTTGATTGTGTAGTTATATATTTTGTATTTTGAAAGACATATTTTCATACTTTACTAAGCAATAGTATCTATTGTGATTCGTACATAAAGAATAATCTTCGGCTTGTAAATTGGGATCGTAAACGAGGATGTAAATGTCAACATAGACATGTGGTTGATTGGTGTGGTTGTTCGCCTATTGTTTATCGAAGTATTGACAAGAAGACTTTAAGTGTATGTAAACATTTTTTTTTGTGAATCTTTAATCAAATGAAAATATTTTAGGAAACTGCAGAAAAACCTTTGTTTTTTGCACGAAAATTTGATCCGACTATTGACGAATCAATAATCGATTGGCTCAGTGAGAAAATCATTCGAAAAAATCTATCGACTAGTAAATTTGTTGACTTCGAAAAAAAAACGTCAATGGTCGATTACTTTCAGATAATTTCTACTTGGAAAATCTCTACGACTCTTCAGATAAAACAATAAATCTCAGTCAAGTTTTTACCTCGTTTCATTTTTATGTACATCGAAAACTATTCAGTTGTCATTCGATAGCCGATATTCATCTCGAACAAATTCATAGCATCTATAATTTAAGTTTATTTCAAGGTTATTCTTTTCAATATGAAATCGAAAACGAACGAATTGAGTTATTCATTCAATTGAATTCATTCGAATCGAAACGTTCGGAATATGTCCAACGATTCGAAGTAAAAATTCCAAAACAAGATCGATCGATTTCATTTTTTTTTGTTTTTAGATTGGATTGGAATTAGATAGTAAAGAACTTGTTTTTCTCGATCGAAGTCGAACATTTGTTCAACCAAAATTAGTTAAAGTTCTCATCGAATGGAATAACATGACAAATAATGATACGCATTTGATCATTCAAAATCCAATTGGTAGATAAAATTTATGATTTACATCGAATCTTCTTTCTTTTTTTCTTCTTCAAAATTTAGGTTTGACACTTCAAGAAGTTCCATTATTTCTATCGGTTGAACCGATTATAATCGATGTTGTTTTTCCGGTGACTTCATTAGACAATGCAAACGGCATTTGGCAAATGTTTATTAGGGATAATTCAACAGAGAATTATTTCGGTTCAATCGATTTTCTTATCGTCTCATCTGATTATGAACAAGATCTATCGAGTTTTTGGTCGATAGAAAATATTTGTTCAACAATGAATTCATCGATCTGTCAACAGCAAATACACAACGATTGTTTTCATCAAATGTGGAGTTCATTTTCTACGGATATAAAATAAAATAATTGTTAAATAAAAAAACGAAGAAAAAAGAATTCTATTGTTTTTTAAAATATCTCATTGTTCATGCATAAGTTGCAACAGTCTGTGACATTGATAACAATTGACTACGAATTGAAAGTTGAGAACAATTGTAACAATGCCGTTAAATCGACGATACGTTCGCAAATGTTCGAATTCATCGATTGAATATAATCGAATGTTTATTCGTATGTTTGTTTGCAAATAAATATATTTTTCATTTTTTTTTATTGAAAAAAAAAATCTATAGATTCTTTAGCACGAATTCCGATTACACTCCCACCATTTCTTCCGACATTTATTTCATCTCGATGGTATGTTTTCATAAGATTTATGAACGTTGAAATGTTTTTGTTGACGGTAAATTTTGCGAGAAAGGATCGAAACAAAAGAGATTAACTAACGATCGAATACGATCTTCGTATATGTTTTGTTTTTTGACAATCATATTGATTTGTACGATTGTTTATGTGTCGTTTTCGAACATGTTCATATTTTCGAATTCGACAATATTAATAAAATTTGAATTGATTATTAACGAAAGAAATTATTCGTCATTGATTTATGTTAATATGTGGTTTCTATCTCGTTGTATAAGTGTTGATGCATTGAATTCATGTTTTCCTCAGCAAAGAAGTCGAATGAGTTATGATTTTAATTCGATGAGAAATCGAATTGATCTATGTCGACGAAGGTGAGACATGGAATGTCTTTTTTTGACTTTTCTTCTTCTTCTTCTTTCGTTACTTTTGACATATGTAAATATGATAATTAGACTTTCAAAATAGAATACAATGTATTTTTTCTATATTTAGGCTTGATGACGATGATTCTGAACAATCGGTACAGCGAAAATACTCATCAAAATCTCAAACAACAACAACACGTCGACGAATATCGAAACGGCACAGTGACATTGTCGGGCCATGTTCAGCTAAAACTAATATTCTACGAGAACGACATCATCGTTCATCGGCAAATTTGCCTCGTCGTTATTCATTGAAGAAAGTGAACGAACGATCGAATTACACACGAAGACCATTTCGAGAACCGTCATTAAAATCAAATGATTTTCTTGCACATCGTATGCAAGCAGCATTGAGCAGTGAATTAATGAATTCATTAGATCGAAATGATAAATATATGCAACGAAAAGATTTAGTTAAACGTTCACAAACATTTCATCATGGTACAGTTAAAAATAAAACATTACCATCAAGAATTTTAACAATACCACGAGTTAAATTAATTTCATTGGAAAATCATCAAAAAGATTTGGTAGAACAGGAACAAGAGATTTTCATTCGACGAATTGAAAATCAAAACGAACAAATTAACGAAGATGATGAACCAACTGCTGATTATGATGACGACGATGATGATGATAGTGAATATGAAGGAAAAGAAGAAGAAGAAGAAGAACAAGAAAATATTCTTAAAGATAAAACAGATCTACCAGAAACATCAGCATCATTCATTGTTCCTCAATCATCAACACTAAACATCGATGAACAATTATCATTATCGAATTCAGATAGTGAACCAAAAAGTTCGATAGTTCTTTGTCCAATAACAACAAACGAACAAAATCTCGAATGTTTATTATCAGCCTCGCCAACAATCTCGATTCCATTCGATAATGAATCCGAACATCGTTCGACATCATCGAAAATCTATCGCGATTACAAACAACGAACATCATCAACAAATCAACAACCAAATTCATCATTCATTATGCATCCAATGCACACGAAAATCAGTTTACGTTCGTCAACAACAGGCTCATCAACAGCAACTATCAACGATAAATTTACTGACACGACTTTAATAAGCAAACAAATGAACGTGTGTGTTATTAACCAACTCAATGAACATTTAACAGCACGTTTCCGCCAATGTGAACAAACACAAATAGAATTAAATCCTATTCATTTCACTGAGCAAAGTTACGATTTACCGCCTGAATTCATGGCAAATCAAAATCAACCAACGAATATCTACGATGAACCCAATGATCAACCGATTTCAAATCCAACAATTTCATCAATTCCACCGCCGCCTCCACCGTAAGATTTCTATTTGCATAAAGAAATTTGTCAAGGCTATTAAAAACATCTGTTGATATGACATTGAAATGTGTCAGATTGTTAAACTAATGACAATCCAATATATTCGATTTGATGAAGGATAAACCAAAAAAAAAACTATTTCAACAATTTCAAAATCTCTCACGTTTTGACTAGCCAAAAAAAAAACGAGAATGAGGACACGAAAGATTAGAAGAAGAAAAATTTGTCTATTCGTATGTGTTGAATTAGATTGCCTGTCGGTGGTTTTCCTCCTATTAATTCATCAGGAATACGTTCATTTATGTCTGCACGTACGTCGACAACACGTGAAAGCAACAGTTCAGATCACCAATCAATTGCATCAAGTAATCTATCAGATACACGAATTTTACGTGAAGTAGGATGATCATTCCCCATTTAAGAAAAAAATGCACGATCAATTTTTATTATTAATTTAGCTACGTGA